>ENA-OOZG01001149-OOZG01001149.1-human-gut-metagenome-genome-assembly--contig:-NODE-1149-length-19645-cov-2.514548_pt1 | contig 19645 bp, 13 predicted proteins | sample MGYA00241706_ERZ501384 | MGnify/ENA primary metagenome ERZ501384 (study PRJEB25962, sample SAMEA2042742) | human gut metagenome | biome: human gut; feature: human-associated habitat; material: faeces...
TGATTTCCGCCTCTGTGACCGTATTTCATCTTATGGGTATCTCCGCCCGTTGCAAGAGCCATAAGCTGATGTCCAAGGCAGATGGCAAAGATCGGCACATCAGAGTCATAGAGTTTTTTGATTTCTTTAATAATAGAAGTACATTCCTTCGGATCTCCAGGGCCGTTGCTGAGCATGATGCCGTCCGGATTGTCTCCAAGGATCTCTTCTGCGGATGTCAGAGCCGGGTAAATAGTAACCTGGCATCCTCTCTCATTCAGTGAGCGTGCAATGTTTTTCTTGGCGCCCAGATCAAGAAGGGCAACCTTCGGTCCGTTCCCCTTAAGCACTTCCTTTTCGCGGCAGGAAACCTTCTCTACCACTTTTCCTGTTGTATATGCTTTTAATCTGGGGATGATTGTATCCAGGTCATAGTTCTCGTCAACTGTGATCATTCCGTTCATGGTTCCCTTCTCACGAAGGATCTTAGTCAGTGCTCTGGTATCAATTCCTGCGATTCCCGGAATGTCGTTTTTGCTCAGAAAATGCTGAATGGTGTCTACGCTTCTGAAGTTGCTGGGAACTCGTGATAATTCGCGTACAATAAATCCGTCAATCCACGGCTTCCTTGATTCCTGGTCATCATAACAGATTCCGTAGTTTCCGATCAGCGGATATGTCATACACACCGCCTGTCCTGCGTAAGAAGGATCTGTCATTACTTCCAGATAACCGGTCATGGAAGTGTTAAAGACAATCTCACTGATGACTTCCCTTGCAGAACCAATGCTGGTTCCTGTAAATACATGGCCATCTTCCAATATCAGAAATGCTTTCATACAATCTCCCTTTCTTTGTTCTCTTATTTTATCCTAAATCTTCAAGATTGTATCACAGGAATCGCCATTTTTCAACACCATATACAAAAAAAATGCATAAAACTAACTCAAAATATTTTTTTCAAATTTTTTTAATTTTTTTGAATTTTTCTATTGACATTATTCAATTCTTGGGTTATTATAAGTGAGCAGTCGACGAACGGAGCTAAATGAAGTGAAGTAAGCCGGTTGAAAAAATGCAGGAATGGCGGAATTGGCAGACGCGCAGGCTTCAGGTGCCTGTGGTCGCAAGATCGTGTGGGTTCAAGTCCCATTTCCTGCATTCTTTTTTATTTTATCCAAAATCAAAAAGGAGCTGTTGCTTCCGGATGAATATTTATCCAGAGGCAGCAGCTCTTTTTATTTTTCTCATTTTTCCTCAAAAAATCCGGAGAAAAAAGTAAAACCCGGGTTCTCTCCCACTTTCGCTATGATGTAGTCAGTTCAAAGGACAACACATTTACAAAAGGAGGATCCGATCATGAAGCCCTAAACTTTAGACACCAATTACCAATTAACTTCATTCATATGTAAAACAGGAGGAAAAAATATGACTATCAGATTTGATCATTACGATCCCAACGAATTTCTCAGCACTTTCATAGCATTTATTATTGTACTGGCCGGCATCTCCATTTTAGCATGGATAGTTTTCTACTTTATAAAAAATTCCGACAAAACCAAGCCTGTCATCACAAAACGTGTAAAAATCCTCGCAAAACTTCCAGGTGCACACATGGTTGGATGGTATCTCGTTGAATGTGAAGACGGAGAACGTTTAAAACTCAGAACCTTTGAAAATCATAAAGTACTTTTTTCTGTAAATGATATCGGAATTATCCGCTATCAGGGAAACACCATCCTCTCCTTCCAGAGAGAAATAACCAATCCAATCCGCTGAAAGGACACTTTCTATGATTCATGTACGATCTTTCCGCACTGCCGGGAAATGCCACGGATTTGATATCAGCCGGTGTCAAGATCAGATCAGAATACTTTCCGATGCCACACAGACAACCATTGTTTTATGCGACGGGGCTGGAAGCAGCCCCTATGGTGGCATTGCTGCCAGTGTAACTGCAAGTATTCTGGCCCGGAATCTTCATTCTAATTTTGAGCAATATCTCCATAACGCACTTCCCGATATCAAAATGCAGCTCACCCGGACAATAAATAACGAACTGAAAAAAATGGCAAAAGAAATGCAGATCGCTCCCAGACTGCTGGCAACAACCATACTCGCCATTTCCATGGACAAAAACGGCAGATTTATCGGTGTACATCTGGGAGATGGATGCATATTATGGAACATTAACAGTTCCGACCGCCTGCAGACCGTTTCTTCACCCCAAAGTGGAAATACCCCAAATTCAACCTATCTGACCATGAACTGCCCTCTTTTTTATTATCTGCGTTTTTATCGCTGGACAAAACCTGGTGCCAGAAGGATCATTCTTTTATCCGATGGAATGAACAGCCTGAACGCTCCTCTCACTTCCGGTATCTTTTCTGTGCAAAATCAGGATCTCCTGAATCAGAAAATGATAAACACCAGAAATTTTGATGATATGAGCTATGTACTCTGTGAGTTAGATGCTCCCTGTTCCAGACAATAACGTCAGTGATACGGACATTTTGGCAAAATCATTCGGAAATATATGTGATATCCACAGTTTTCTCTTTTCTGGCTCCCAGGATCTGCTCCGCTTTTTCCCTCAGCTCTCCGTACCCGTAGAAAGGAATACCATAATATCTGTCGTCATCCCGTCCCAGCGCATATACCATCTCTTTCTCAAAATCCACATAGGCATAAGGAATATCCGCATACGGGTGCAGCTGAGAATTTTCATCCACAGAATAGATATTCAGTACTCTTTCCAGCCATCCGTCAAGGGAACTGATGCTTACCTGCCCCTCTTTTGTATACAGCGCCAGATATCTTCCTTTCGGATCTGTCAAAATATCTGTTTTCTGTGCAGAATCCGTATCCACCACCTGTGTCGCAATGTTTTTTCCGGAAGCAAGATCCCAAATTGTAACTTTTTTGTTGCAGTATACTACCAACTGTTCATCTCTTTTAAAAAATGCCACCAGCGGTTCCTCTGCCCCATTACGGGGAATTGTGAAAAACGGCTCTTTCTTCCCTCCGTCATACACATCAATGGATGTATCACCTACAACTGCAAAACGCTTCGTTGACGTTCCCTGAACTTGCGTCTCTTCCGTCGTTTCCTCCACAGTTTCTTCTGTCTGAATTTTCTTTTTTATATCCTGCGCCTCTGCCGGTTTCATGGATGCATCCTGCGCAATCTGAGAAATAACCAGAAACGGCGTCCCGTCCTTCATCTGAATGATCACTTTTTTATTCGAATCATATAAAAAACCGCCAACAGAACGGTCTCCCACGGAAAAAATCTTCTGATGATTATCCATCCAGAACCGTTCCACACTTCCGTCCGCAAGACCAAGCAGCACTGTACTTTCATCATACACTGCCATTTTTACGATTGGATATGAAAAATCTTCTTCGCATAATATATTGTATGTATTCCTGTCAATGATCATCAGATGTGTACCCAGGTTGACGAAGATCACATCTGCCTTTTTTTCACTGTCAAACTGGAAATCTTCATATACTGCCGCATCTGCATACAGCGAATCTTCATACTGTGTCCGCAGGTAATGGGTCGTATTTTCCCACACTTTTCCCTTTTCCAGCTGATATATTACCTCGCGGTATCTTTTTTTATCATCGATTCCACTGTTTCCAAAAGGCACGTTCTCACATTCTATGGTAAGAAATTCCGAATTACTGATAAAACGGATCGTAGAAACATGATTGGCTTCCAGTGTTGTCTGTTTTCCGGTATTCAGATCAACCGTCTGAATACCTCCGTCCCAGATATCTCCGGAAGCATAATCAAGCCAGCTGACTGCCAGCATATTTCCGTCCGGAGAAATTGCGATGGAAGTTATATGATCCATTGCGTCCACAGTCAGTCTGATCTTTTTCATGCTGCCATGGTTCAGATCATACCGATACACATAAACTCCATCCAGAGACTCGCAACCAAATACAAGCATCCCATCATGAAGTGCCCAGACCGGAGTTTCCAGCATGTTGTCGTCTTCTTTTAACGAAATCCTTTTTATACATTTCTGCTGTTCAATGTCCATGTAGTACGCTGTGTTCTGTGAAAACAACAATATTTTTCCTTCGGAAACAAATTTTCCATCTATAAATATAGAAGTTTCTTCTTCCAGTTTACACTTCCACTGCAAAGACCAATCTTCCATATTGTAAAAATACGCGATTCCGGATTCATCCAGACAGAAAAACACCTTTCCATCCGGACTGCTTTCACCGATATCCGTTGTATTATTTTCCAGTTCCACCTGTCTGTCCGGTCGGAAGCCTTCTACATTTCCTTCATGATGATAACTGTACAGGGCAGAATTCAATGCATAGATCTCTTCCGGAATCACTGGAGTATCCCCGTCTTCCTGTGCCTCCAGAGCAGCCTGCAGTGCTTCTTCCCGGTTTCCTTCCTTCAAAAGTTCCCCAGACAGAGCCACCTGATCCTCTGCCCTGTTTTCCAGGATCCGCCGGTTCTGTTCTTCAATCCTGCGGTTTCTGTCCATGGCAAACAGAAAAAAAGCATTTGCCATCAGCACAGCCAGGGAGCCAATGACTGCATATTTCTTTATGATATAATTTCTCTGTCTCTGTTTCAGAGAATCATATGTGGTTCCTAAGATGGGAGCAGCAATCTTTAACAGTACATTTTTCTTTACATTTCGTATCACCTGTTCTGGTGTTTCCCCTCTTGCATCGGCAGCAAGAACCTCTGCGGTCCTGTCACTGCCCAGCAGTTCCTTTGGAAAAACTTCTTCCGGTTCTCCATCTGTTACTACGGCAAGTATTCTGGATCGGTCATGAAATTCAAGAAATGTTTTTATTTCCAGATTAACCCAGGGGGAATCTTTAGTTTCAGAAGAGCAGATCACGATCAGCCATCCTGAATTTTTCAGCGCTTCCCGGATCTGAAGCCCAAAATCAGAACAGGATGACAGTTCCCCTTCGTCCATAAAAACCCGTCTGATCTTTTTTATTTTATTTTTACGCATCCACGGAATGTGGAAATGTTCCAGTTTCTGCTGAAGTATTTTTGCAGCCTGGCTGTCCGTTTCCCCATGACGATAGCAGATAAACGCATCATATACAACCTGGGAAAGATCGCTTTTATACGGCTGCAGCGCATGAATAAGATCCGATACATCTGCCAGCATTTCTTCACAGGAATGATATCGCTCCTCCGGCGTTTTCTTTAACGCTTTCGAAATGATCTGATGGACTTTATCCGCCATATGAGCCGGACAGTTCAGCTTTTTCAGTTTTCTTTTTGAAAGATACAGGCCGATATTCGCAGAGTCAAGTTCCCTCTGGGTGTATCTCTTTCCGGTCAGCATCAGAAGAAGCAGGTATCCCACACTGTACAGATCTGCCTCTGCTCCCAGCCTCAGAGTTCCATCATTGTGCCCGACAATCTCCGGCGACTCGAATCCCATTGTGGAAAATAATGCTCTGTCACGAATCACAGGACATAACCCGTCCTCGCAGACAGGTCTCGCCGCTCCAAAATCCACCAGAGAAACCAGATTATCTTCCGCCGAAAGGCTTCCTTTTATAAAAACATTTCCGTCCTGGATATCCAGATGGAGAAAACCTGCTTCATGGACTTCCTTTACCGCAAATAATACCTGTTTTATGATCTGAAATGCCTGGACAACCGAAAGTTTTTCTCCCCGGGAAAGATAAGATTTCAGTGCTTTTCCTTTGGATTCCAGTGATGTCATGACTGTAAGTGTATTATTTACCAGATGAAAGGTATGTCCCTCATCAAAAGAGAGCTCAACTTCCCAGGAAGCACTAATGACAGGAATCGTTCTAGCCGCGGTATTGTAAATTTTTCCTGTTATTTCCTGCTCCTGCATCTGCATTTTTCTGACAGAATTAAGATAACGGACTGCTGCCGGATTTTCTGTCGCAGATACGATCTCACCATCTTCCCTGCGCTCAAAAACAAAGGCAGATGACAGTGGAAAACACTCTTTTAACGCATAGTCAATTTCACTGACTGTAATTTTCCCATTAAAATGAGATATTTTTTTACACGGGTATACGATACTTCCGCCGCCTTCTCCGACAGGCGTTCCGGTAATTTTATACAGTTCACCCTGGGATAAACGGATCCATGTTCCCTCCCGCAGTACTTTTCGCATTATTTTTATCCCTTTCTTATTCACACTTCTTCCATATTTCCGTATCCGGATTCCAGCCACATATCACTTAAATTCTCTGTTTTTCCATCCCATGACAGAGCCGGTGTTCCTATCTCTTCCGCCACAAGCGCATAAAGAACAAAACGGTCCAGAGGAAATGGCGGATAAAGAGGGTCAAAAGAAAACATCATCAGAAATCCGTTAATACAGCTGATATAACCTTCTATTTTTTCGTATTCATCCCAGCATTCAACCGCATCTTCCAGCTGCCCGAGAATGTTTTCCAGATTTTCAGAAAAATGTTTTTCTTCGTTTGCTTCTGCCATTTCATAAAGTTCATCCCGCAAATCTTCATTTTCATTTCTTGAATATCCGGAAATAAACAGATATGCGAGCAGCAATATATCTTTACGTTCAACAATGGCCGCATTGTCCGGTTTTTCCACAAAACGTCTGATGGCACCCAGACGGTTGCTTCTCTCATAAGCTTTACACACAAGATAAATCTCTTTATTAAATGGTATATTATCATGTTTCGTCTTCAGACTTCCATGAGATGGCAGGCCAATCTCCCCGGGTTCCGCAAACTGCCAGCCATGAGCACACATAAATGCCTTGGCCAGGCTTCCCATATCCGGATAACCATCTTCTGCGATCTCCACCTTAACCTGATTGTCTCCGGAATTTGAGACCTTTCCGACTGCGTCGCTTCTGCGGTCACCTTTGTGATATGCCCAGTAATCGTAAGTTGGATAGAGTTTTACAAGATAGCGTGTCAGTTCCATCAGGTCTTTTCTTCGCTGCAGGGAGTATCCGGAATAATAAACAGAAAGATTATCCGATATCACTTTTTTCGTTTTTTTATCTTTCTTCACGAGGTTTTTTCGTCTGGTAAACTCTGAATCTACGGAATACATGTATTCGATCAGCTTATCTTCCATATCTTCCCGTTCGGATTCCGGGACACTGATACCGGCCAGTTCCGGTATCTGGTTGCTGATCATTCTGGTCATACCCATATTACCTACAGACTGTATTTTTCCGGCATCTTCTTCATCATACCGTGGCCTGTTCTGTTCATATTTTTTGAGTATGCTTTTTACTTTGGTCCAGTCTCCCCGGGGACGCAGCATTTTGCAGAACAGGCAGATACAGTCCAGCGGATTTCTTACGCTGAACGGTTCATGTCCACAGGCAAGGAGAAATTTTGTCGTAGTATAATCATCCATATTTAAAAGAAAAGACAGTTTTACCGCAAGTTCCCTTTTTCTGGGATATTTTTTGTCACTGAGCCACTGAAACCATTCGGTTGCCTTTACTACCTCGTCCTGTTCCTTTAACATATATTTTTCCAGCCTGGAGCTCAGAACTTTAAGAAATTTCTCCGGCCATGGGACATTGTTGTTTACGGTCAGATCTCCATAAGATTCCCCTGTTTCTTCGGAAACACCACCCAGAAGCTCCGGAAAAGAGACCTGTATCTGCCTTCTCATCAAAAATCCGGCCGTGCAGAGATTTCTGGCATCATTCAGGCTCCTGACAACAGCCATGGGGTCGTTCATCAGTTCTTCACTCATATCCGCCAGTTCTTTCGTCCACATATCCATTGCTTCTTCTGCCTGTCTTGTGAGACTGTTCTCGTATTGAAGGCCTGTATTTTCCATATGTTTTTATTTCCTTTCCCTGTAAAAAATACAGCAACAGGCTCCCTTTCTCTCAGGAGCCTGCCACATCTTCAAATATTTATTCTGTTTTCTCTTCGGATTCTGTTGCAGTTTCTTCTGCTTCTTCCACCACTTCCTGTGTATCTGTCTCTTCCGAAACCTCTGCTTCCGGAGCGGCTTCTTCAGTTTTCACAGTTTCTGTTACTTCCTCTGCTTCCGTAACTTCTGCCTCCGCTGCATCTTTCAGCTCTTCCTCTGCCTGCTCGATTACGTCTGTGGCTTTTTCTTCCAGCTCTGCAGTAGGACACGCGGCTCCACAGTAAGGGCAGAAACTTGCTTCCCGCATAACTGCCTTATGGCAGGCCGGGCAGAATTTTTCACCTTTGCTGGCTGCAATGGCATCCCGGAAGTGATCCGCCTCCAGCATATGCTGACTGATCTCTTCACAGATTGCTCCTACTTCACCATCCACTGCCTCCCCGTGCTCATAACGGGTATAGATCAGTTTTCCGATATCCATCATCAACTTCTCTGTCATACGCTCCTGTGCAGAAAGCTTATTCCGGATTTTCTGAATCTCATAAAGATTTTCTGCTCTGGAGCTGAGCCCCTTCGCCTTCCGTGTCAGTGTATTTCCAAGATCATCCCAAAAATTCGCCATATCTGTCACGCTCCTTTTCTTTTATAAAACACGTTTTCACCCTTCAATGAGCGGAGTTTCCTGACCACGCATCAGAATCTTCGGTCCGCCATTTCCCTGGATATAACCTTCTGTGATCACTACTTCACCGATATTGTCGTCCTTCGGGATCTCGTACATGATATCCAGCATATACTCTTCCAGGATCGCACGAAGCGCTCTGGCCCCTGTGTGACGCTCCAGCGCTTTACGTGCGATGGCATGAAGGGCTCCGTCCTCAAACTCAAGTTTTACCTCATCCAGAGCCAGAAGTTTCTGGTACTGCTTGAGAATAGCATTCTTCGGCTCCTTAAGAATCTTCACAAGCATGTCCTCTGTCAGTCCGTTCAGTGTAAAGATAATCGGAAGACGTCCGATAAACTCCGGGATCATTCCAAACGCACGGAGATCATCTACGGTAACCTTCTCCAGGACATGTGGATCATTGTCATATTTATCCTTCAGATCTGCATAAAATCCGATGGACGCCTGCTTATTCAGCCTCTCCTTGATGATGTTCTCAAGATCTGGGAACGCACCGCCACAGATAAATAGGATATTTCTTGTATTTACCGTTACCATCGGGACCATTGCGTTCTTGCTGGTGGCACCTACCGGCACCTCAACCTCACTTCCTTCCAGAAGTTTCAGAAGTCCCTGCTGAACAGCCTCACCGCTGACATCTCTTTGGTTGGTATTCTTCTTCTTGGCAATCTTGTCGATCTCATCGATAAAGATAATTCCATGCTCTGCTTTCTCCACGTCATTATCTGCCGCTGCAAGAAGCTTGGATACTACACTCTCGATGTCATCGCCGATATATCCTGCCTCTGTAAGAGATGTGGCATCTGCAATAGCAAGCGGCACCTCAAGAAGTTTGGCAAGCATCTTCACCAGATAAGTCTTACCACAGCCTGTCGGTCCGATCATCAGCATATTGGATTTCTCGATCTCAATATCATCCATGGTGTCTGTGGCAACTCTCTTATAATGATTATAGACACCTACAGACATTACTTTCTTGGCATATTCCTGTCCGATCACGTATTCGTCCAATGTTGCCTTGATTTTATGCGGTGCCGGAATATCTTTAAGATTGATCACCGGCTTCGGGGTTTCGGATTTCTTCTTGATTTTCTTCGCCTGATTTCCCGGATTCTGAAGACTGCTGAGGTCGATCATACTCACATTCGGCATGTTAAAAAGATCGGAATAATTTCCGTTACTCATCTGTGTATTCATAGTATCGAAACTCTTCTGCATGCAGTCTGCACAGATATGTATATTATTGGGAAGGTCAATCATCTTCCCTGCCTGACTCTCCGGTCTGCGGCATAAAAAGCAGAATTTTTCATATTTCTGCTCCTGATCATTGTCTTTATTATTATCAAACTCTGCCATAACGTTTCCTTTCTCGTTTTTATTATGCATATTATAGCACATAATCCTCAGGTATCAAATTAACTTTTTATAAAACCAGGGAGCTGCATTTTTCCTGCAGCTCCCTGTATAAATTCTATTCGCTGTTTTCTTCTAGTTATCAGAAGATGGCTTGCTTCCCAGTGTAACTTCCACGGTCTGTTCCTTATATTCTCCGCTTTCTGCTCTGGCAATTACCACTTCAATGGTTTCTCCGGACTCGTAATACTGAAGCTTGCTTACCAGATCATCCTTACCACTTACTTTCTGTCCATCCAGCTTCACGATAATATCGCCTTTTTTTATTCCGGCATTGTCGGCCGCACCGCCTTCTGTTACCTGTGTAAGGAAAGCACCTGCCGGCATATTATACATCTGGATCGCTTCTGTTGTAAGATCAGCCGCCTTAATTCCCAGATAACCAACCTTGGAAGAATCCTCCACCTTATCACGTGTCTGGCGGTTCATCAGCTCCTCCAGAATTGGCTCTGCCTTGGAAATCGGAATCGCATATCCCATGCCTTCTACCTGGCTGTCCGCATATTTGGCAGCATTAATTCCAATTACTTCACCCTTCATATTAAGAAGTGCGCCGCCACTGTTTCCTGGATTGATTGCCGCATCTGTCTGAATGAGTCCGGATGTCTCTCCTTCTTCTGTACTGATGCTGCGGTTCAGGGCACTTACCCATCCGGAAGTTACAGACTGACCATATCCAAGTGCATTACCAATCGCAACTACCTGCTCTCCTACAACCAGATCATCGGAGCTTCCAAGCTGTGCAATCTTGATCTTACTCATAGTTGCTTCCGGAATGTCTGATTTCTCCACTGCGATCACTGCCAGGTCATTTTCTTCATCGGTACCTTTGATCTTGGCTGAAACCGCATTATCAACATCCACATCGTTTCCGGAATTGTCACCGCTGGCCATTGCCTGTGTTTCTTCTTCCGCACCGACAACATCACCATCCGCGAAACATACGGTAAGTGTTGTTGCACCGGATACTACGTGATTGTTGGTTGCAATCAGAAGCTCACTGTCATTTTCACCTACAATGATTCCGGATCCGCTTCCCGCACTCTGATACTGACGTGTTCCATATCCGAAAAAGCTCGGGATCTCCTGAACACTGACGGAAGTAATTGCCACAATAGATGGCATCGTTGCCTGTGCAACGCCTGCTACCGTACCGCTTTCTGCCACAATATCCTGTACGCTGGAATCTGTGGAACTATTATCTGCACTGCTGTTGTCTGTTCCGTCAATGGTTTCTGTTTTTTCAATCTGTGTACTGCTGCCATCTTTTATGAATTTATCAGCTGCAATATTCACTCCCTGGAATACTGCACCCGCAACCAGTCCGAAAATCACAGCCAGAGCCACTGCTGTCGCTGCTTTTTTGCCAAAACCGTTATTCCCATTTCCACCGGATGTTCTGGGTTTTTGTGGTTTCTTGGGCGGTATGCTTCCTCCTGCATAATTTCCTGCCTGAGGCTGATGCACTTCATAATGTCCGTATTTCGGTTTTTCCTGAGCCATACCGCCATTCTGTGTGTTTCCGGCATTGCCCTCCTGCATCCGTCTGCCTGCTGAATATGGATGTGTCAGTGGTTTTTCCATTGTGAAATTCACTTCAGATGTTCTTCTGTCAGAATCTGTTTTCTCTTCCTGTACGGTCTCTATATGATCCATGCCACTGCCTGTTGCACTGCCAGTGTCTGTATTTCCATAAGTATTCAGAGCATTACCCTCTTTAGGAGCGTTGCCGCCTGTTTCCGGCAGGTTTTCACCCCATCTGTTTTCTTCACTCATGATTCTGGTGCTCCCTTCTTTATTTTTTCTTCTGCCATCGCTTTATAAGACACAGTTTAACAGGCAATTGTGTTCAAACTGTGATATATCTTTTAAAAAAGAGTGACCCTCTGATCCGGTTTGTTTATTTCTTTTTCTTCCAGTATTCCGGACTCATGGTGCAGGATAGAATCAGCTTTTCAGGAAGTTTTTTATATCGCTTTCCGAGAAAATATCCCGCATATTTGGAAGCGCTCTGAAAAAACAGTCCCGGTATCATCCAGATGTGTCCTGTTTTTGTCAGATATGCCATACTTTTTTTCACCAGCCGGATTCCCTCCCCTTCAGATGGAACTCCCTCAAATATCTCCGGATGCTCCGCCTGGGAAACACCAAGGTCAAAATTTCTGTGAAACTGCTGCGCGCAGCTGTAATTATGGGAATGGTAAACTCTTGCCTCTGCCACATAGGCAACTCCGTATCCTTTTTTTACCATCCATCCTGCATAAATCATATCTTCATTAAAAATCGCATGTTCCGGAAATCCACCGATTTCGTTATAAATTTTGTGATCATAGGCAGCACAGACATTGGAACAGAAATAGGTTTTAATTCCCCGTGTTGCCAGATCCTTCTCTGTTTTCAGGCAGGACTCTGACGGATAATTAAAAGAACGGGTATATTTTTCCAGGAAACCACAATCACTTTTTGGAAGCTGTCTGGCATAGGCAGCACCGACCTTCTCATTTTCCTGTATCGCTGTAACAAGACTGCCGATCAGTTTCCTGTCTGCCGGCAGGGCATCCTGTGTCATAAAAACCAGAATTTCTGCATCGGACAGCTCTGCGCCCCGTCTTCTTGTTGCCCCGTGATCAAACTCTTCCTTTGTAAGATGATGCACTTCCACAAGAGGATATTTTTCCTCCCATGTTTTTTTCCAGAATTTTTCTTCTGTATTCATAACAATAATTCTGTTAACCGGATATTTCTGAGCACTGAGACGTTCCAGAAGTTTCTCAAATTCCTCCCCCGGACGGTATGCCGGAATGATTACATCTGTTTTCACTGTATTCATAATTTTCTCCTGTCCAGAAAGGACCACCCGTTACTGGATGGTCCTTCTTCTAATTGATTATTTCTTTTTTATTCTCCGTCTGAAAGATCCTCACCGCCGCCGGAATCGCCACCGGAATCTTCTGCGGAATAATCACTTCCAGCATCATCTCCACCACCGGAGTAATCCGTGTTATCACCGTAATCGGTATTATCACCGCCGCTGTAATCCGTATTATCACTGTAATCCGTATTGTCGCTGTAATCACTGTCGTCGCTGCTGTAATCATAGGAATATGAAGTATCCGTATCCCCCTGCCATGTATAGGAATCATCCGTTGTGGTACCCGGAGCCTCCGTCGCTGCCGGAGATGTGCTCTGTGCCTCACCGCCGCCTGCAACTGTGGTAATCTGTGCACTCTTGTTCAGTACATCTTCTGTCGGTGTATAATTTGTATTTCCATACAGGAACTGGTGCAGTTTCAGAACATTGGATTCCAGAGTTGTCGGTACAATTACGCTGCCCTTAACTGTAGCAAATTTGTAATCCTGCGGGAATCCTGTGGTTTCGTCAATTCCATATCCGATCATTGCCGGAATCATTTTCAGGATTTCTGTTTTGGAAACAGAAGTTTTAACCATCGGGAATACCTGGTCCATAATATCAAAGATTGTGGAAAGTCCGGCTTTTTTTGCCTTATCTACAATCATCTGGATTACCCTTCTCTGTCTTTCTGTACGTCCCATATCCAGACTTGCAGTATAACGGATACGGCAGTAAGAAGTAGCCTGTACACCATTCAGATGGTAAGTTCCCACAATTGCTTCCTGATCTTCCGGTTTCGGATCCGGCAGTTCAACAGGGGTGTAACTCTTGCCTGTCTCTTCAGAAGTTTCCACGCTGTAGTTATTCATATGCACAATCTCTGCATAGGACAACGGGATATCAAGGCCGCCAAGACAGTCTATTACCGTTACCAAAGCATCAAAATCAATTGCCACATAATCTGTAATATTCAGATCCAGATTGGTATTCAGCATATTGACAGCCTGTGTCGGACCGCCCAGCGCATAGGCTGCGTTTGCTTTGGAATAGGTATCATCTTTCACATTCAGAAGTGTATCTCGATAGACAGACACAAGCTTGACTGCTTTTGTGTCATTGTTGATACTTGCAATGATGATAGTATCACTGTTCTCTGTATTCAGCTTCTCATTTTTGCTTCTGTGATCCAGTCCGAACAGTGCATATGTGGTATATCCTGTCATCTGCGGTGCCTGATCATTGGTTACGATATCCTGCTCCTGAAGATCTGTCTCCTGAATATCAATCTTATCCAGTTTGGCTGAAATCTGTCCGTAAACGTACAGACCACCTATAAACAGGAGCAGTACGATAATTTCCAGGATAAACAGAACTTTTTTCCTTTTTTTCCGAGGTTTTGACATCTTTTCCTTTTCCCCTTTTTAGTATGCATTCTTGTTGATAAAGCCCTTGAATATGGTGAGGAACATGATCTTGATATCGAATCCTACAGACCAGTTTTCGATATAGTACAGATCACATTCGATCCTCTTCCTGATAGAAGTGTCACCACGGTAACCATTTACCTGTGCCCATCCGGTAAGGCCCGGACGCACCTGATGTTTTACCATATACCGTGGTATTTCCTCCCGAAACTTTTCTACAAAAAACGGCCGCTCCGGTCTTGGCCCCACAAGACTCATTTCCCCTTTCAGGATGTTAAAAAGCTGTGGAAGTTCATCAAGACTGGTATGACGCATAAACTTCCCGATACCGGTAACTCTTGGATCGTTTTTTACAGTCCATGCTTTTTTTTCTTCAGACTCCTTCTGAATTTCCATGGAACGGAATTTATACATTCGGAAAGTCTGATTATGCAGTCCGACACGTTCCTGTTTATAGATCAGCGGTCCCGGAGAGGTAAGCTTGATCAGAATGCACAGAATCAGCATCACCGGTGATGAAACAATGATTGCGATCGAAGAACCGATAATATCCATCGTCCTTTTTATCAGTGCATTAAACGTGTTACTCAGCGGTACATACCGGATATTGATCACCGGAAGCCCGAGAATATCTTCTGTATATGGTTTGGTCGGAATAATATTATTATAATCCGGAATAAATTTCGTGTGCACACCGGATTTCTCACAGAGTGCAACGATCTCTTCCAGACGATAATACTCACTTAAGCCCAGGGTAATGGCTATCTCATCCAGACGGCTGGATGGAAGGATGATCATAAGATTGGCGATTCTGCCGATTACCTTAACCCCTTTGTAGGTAGTGCCTGCCGGCACATTGTCATCCAGTATACCCCTGATCACGTATCCCCATTGCGGATTCTGCAGGATCCTGTCTACATATTCCTCGGCAGCGCGGCTGTATCCTACCAGCAGCACCTGCTTCTGATTCATTCCCTTTTTTCGCATGTCCCGGAGAATGTAGAATATGAACATACGCACACACCATTCCAGAACAATGTTGATCACACAGAAAGAAAACAGTGTAAGACGGGAATAATCCAACTCTTTAAAATTATAAAGTGCAAACATGATGATAAGGAGCCCTAACGCGTTTGCCTTCACAATTCCGGCAAGCACGAGACGACGCCCCTGCATTCGCATCGGTGTATAAAGATCAAAAGCCTGGTAAAGAAGCACGTAGCCCGGAATAATAAAAATCAGCATGAACATATATTCCTGGACAGTCTTGGACTGAACCGCAGAATGCTCAAAAATTCCCTGAAAACGGATCAGCCATGCCAGCGCATAGGAGGCCGCAATCACAAATACATCGATCAGCATATGGAGACGACTGAAATTTTTCTGGTTATCTTTAATCAATTTCCGCCACCTCATTTAAGTTCATTGCCTTTATCTTATAATAGATGAATCCCAAAAGCAACAAAATCTTCCCTCTGAAATATAAAATTTCTGTGAAAATATGGTGTTTTAACCGGCAAAACGCCTAAAAATGTTGATCCAGAGCTCAATCTGAAGCTGGATATAACGTGGAAAATTTCTCATGGAAAACTTCACTTTTTTTCCTTTTCGGCTGATCTGGAAACCATTTTTGATTCCCGCCAGATACTCCCGTCCAAAACCTTTTGACGCAAAGAACAGAATTTTTGCCCCAAATCCGATAATCAGAAGCGGAAGATTCAGTATGATCTGAAGGAACGGCATGTTCTTGTAAATAAGGTAAATATTATTTCTGGACGAATACCGGATCTTAAACTGATTGTATCTGGAACCGCTCGTTCCGCTTCCCACATGATAAACTTTCGCTTTTGGAGCATACCAGTTCTGGTACCCAAAAATCCGGGCGCGGTATCCGATATCCAGATCCTCCAGATAGGCAAAATGCTCTTCATCAAAATCCCCGATCCGGTCGATGATTTTTTTTCTGTAAATGGCAGCTCCCGCACAGGCGGAAAAAATCTTCTGCTCTTTATCGTAATGGTTAATGTCCTTGTCTTTTCCTCTGGCAAACGCCCATCCCAGCGCACAATAATAATTACCCGCATCATCCATCTTGTCATGGTCGTGAAGCTGGATCATTTTTGCCTGGCAGGAAAAAGCTTTTTTATGTCTTCTGAGAGCCGCTACCATTTCTTCCAGAAAATCCGGTTCTGCTTCCGTATCATTATTCAAAAGCAGAACATACGGTGAACGTGCCGCATGAATTCCCTCATTCACAGCTCTGCTGAATCCGTAGTTTTCCGGAAGCTGGATCATGTGAACCCACGGATATTCCGCGGAAACAAAAGCACAGCTGCCATCTGTGGAGCCATTGTCCACCAGTATAACTTCAAAATTGCGGATGGTCTGCCTCTCAAGGCTTGAGAGTACGCCATCCAGATATGCCATTCCGTTAAAATTCGGTATGACTACTGATACTTCCTGCATTGGTTCATCCCTTCTTCTTTCCCATTCCCGGAAGAGGCTTCAGGGAATAATTCCATTTTGACAGAGAAAGATTTTTGTTATAGTACGGATCTCCGTTTTTTAGGATCTCCATCCAGTGAGAACGGATATATTCGATTTCCGACTGGAAGCGGCGGACTTTTTCCTCACTGTCCTCTGCTCCTCTGGATTTGGACTCGTAATGGTAAAGTTTCACGTACGGATCATAAACAATCAGATGTCCATGACTTCTCACCTTCAGGCAGAGATCCACATCATTAAACGCCACCGCAAGTTCTTCTGTAAAGCCGCCGGCTTCCAGAAAAACATTTTTCTTCATCATCATGCAGGCCGCTGTCACACAGCTCATATCCTGCAGAAGGGATGCCTTATGCAGATATCCGGTACGTTCCGCCGGCATATTTACAAACATATGTCCCGCAATGCCGCCCATTCCGATGACACATCCCGCATGCTGGATAGTGTTGTCCGGATAAATTAATTTGGCACCGACGGCTCCCACCTCCGGCCGCTGGCAGACGCCAAGCATTTCCGAAAGCCAGTCCGGATTGATTACTTTTACATCATTATTCAGGAAAAGGAGATAATCTCCTTTCGCATGACGTACTCCAAAATTATTGATTACGGAATAATTGAATTCCTTTTTCCAGCGAAGCAGACGGATTCTCGGGTCTTGGGAAAGTTTCCGGTAGTAACGGAATATCTCCTCGGAACTGCTGTTGTTCTCCACAATAATGATCTCATAATTCTTATAGGTAGTTTTTTCAAAAATAGATTCCACACAGGCCTGAAGGGTCTCTTTTTCTTCCCGGTTGGGGATGATAATAGACACCAGCGGTTCTCCCTGCACCGGATATTTCACACGGTAAAATCCGAAATCCGGGGTATGCTCCACAGTTCCCGGGGTTCCGGTACGTGCAAGGTTTCCCTCAATGGCACGCTTTCCTGCTTCGAAAGCATACATTTTACTTGCCGGATTATCTGCTGTGGATGATTTGTGGGTTCTCCAGTGATAAAGAATCTCCGGTACATGAATGACCTCACGTGCCTGTTCCACACAGCGGAAAATAAAATCATAGTCCTGCGCTCCGTCAAATTCTCTGCGGAAACCTCCGGCTTTCTGTACAACCGAACGTCTCACAACCAGAAAATGACAGATATAATTGTTGGATCTTAAGAGATCCAGGTTAAAATCCGGTTTCAGATGAGGCTGAAAATGCTCGGACAGATCTGTTGTGACCTTGTCTTCATCTGTATAGATCACATCTGCCTCCGGATGTTCCTCCAGTGCAATTGCAATCTCATACAGCGCATTTGGAGCAAGCAGATCATCATGATCCAGAAGTGCAATAAAATCCCCTTTCGCCATGGCAAAAGCTGCATTGGTATTCTCGGCAATGCCCAGATTTTCCTTCAGATCTTCATAGCGGATCCTCTTATCCATCTCTGCGTAGGATTTCAGCACGGTCTGCATATCCGGATCTTCCGGGCTTCCATTTGCGAGACAGAGTTCCCAGTTCTGATAAGTCTGGGCAAGCAGGGAATCCAGCATCTGTCTTAAGAACCGCTCCGGCGTCAGATATGCCGGCACTACAATACTGATCAGCGGACCGTTACGAAACTTCCTCTTTCGCTGCTTCTCCAGTTTCTCCTCCGTTGGCCTGTATGCCTCATACCAGGGTCCGTAGGGAACTTCTTCCGGCTCAAAACGCTCATGAAGCCTGATCCAGAATTCTTTCAGACCGTAATGTTTCAGATATCTCAGGCCTTTCTGTACTGTATAGGGAGAAAGCTTCTTCAAAAGCCTGTCCCATTGAATCTTTCCTGTGGAATCATCTTTACTCATATATTTTCTCCGTATTACTCAATTTGATAAACGTATTTTAACATTACCGCATTTTTTTTGCAAGGAAGAGAGAAAGTGTGTTATACTGAGCTTACGTATGTATTGCTTACATAAGAATTATTTTTTATACAGGAGTACCATATATTATGAAAAAATCAAGAATAACCGCGGCGCTTCTGGCCTTTGGAATCTCAGCTTCCATGGTGTTCCAGACTCCAGTTTTCGCCACAGAAGAAACCGCTGTTGCTGTATCATCCGGTATTACAACCAACTTCATCAGCGGATGGCCACAGGGGCCTGAGATCACTTCCGCATCTGCCGTAGTCATGGAAGATTCTTCCAATACCGTTCTCTACGCCAAAGATATGGATACCGCTCTCTCCCCTGCCGGTGCAGTTAAAATTATGACCTGCCTTCTGGCTCTGGAGAACAGCCAGTTAACCGATCAGGTTACCATGACAGAAACCGGTGTTTCCGGTGTCACAGATGGCGGCGCCCATATTTCTTCACAGCTTGGAGAAGTTTTTACCATGGAGCAGTGCCTCTATGCAATCATGCTGGCTTCTGCCAATGATATTGCCCTTCAGGTTGCGGAACAGATCGGCGGCTCTGTAGATGCTTTTGTCCAGAAAATGAATGACCGCGCCCAGGAACTTGGATGTACCAATACCGTATTCACTAATCCTACCGGACTTCCTGACGAAAATCAGCATACAACCGCTCATGATCATGCCACCTGTCACATTATGGTAAAGCACATCCAGATAGCCGGGATTTCCCATCCGGAGATACAGCAGCATAAAGATCGGCATTCCGCACATAATCCTTTGCTCCAGCCGCTTTCCTGACAACATGATCCGGATTTCCTGCCCGATTTCTATTTTTTCTGCTATGATAGTGGTCGTATTTTCTATAATATGTACCAGATTCCCACCACTTCTCTTTGCCGTACGCAACACCTCCGCAAAGCTCAGAATATCTTCCTGTCCGATTTCTTCACCAAACTCATACACTGCCTGTTCAATCGGAATATTCAGAGCAACCTTTTGAACGATCTTCTGTGCTTCCACTCCCATCCGGCTATCTCCTGTATGCA
>ENA-OOZG01001152-OOZG01001152.1-human-gut-metagenome-genome-assembly--contig:-NODE-1152-length-19637-cov-14.470075_pt1 | contig 19637 bp, 14 predicted proteins | sample MGYA00241706_ERZ501384 | MGnify/ENA primary metagenome ERZ501384 (study PRJEB25962, sample SAMEA2042742) | human gut metagenome | biome: human gut; feature: human-associated habitat; material: faeces...
GCCCGCAGAATAGACTACGCTCAGGTGAGGAGAGGCGGACACATAGGTCCGCCCCTACGGTGGGAGCCCCCCGCTGAGCGGTTCACCCGAAGAGAAGTCGACCGAACTTCCGAAACGAGAAAAAACTTCGCTTTTTACTTGCATATAAAATTAGAAAGCAGCGGATTACACGTCTCCGATTACTCCGATGATTCCGATCACTCCGATGACTCCTTCCCTCTAACCTCTAATTTCTAAAATTCCCCCCCACGTGGCTATCATAGCAAAGTCGATTATCGACTATTTATGCCAACCGTGTAACAAGTGCCCTGCAAGCACTGATTTATCATTGCTTAGATGCCGGGCCAGAGGGAGAGGTCGTCCGTGGGATGCGCTGCCTCGACACGGGCCTCGATATTGTCGGGGAGATTGTGAAAGAAGTCTAGCCCTGTGCGCTCCTCTAGCTTGTCGATAGAGATAGCAACCGTGCGAGGACGGTCCACCTGAGCTGGACGGGTGTGCTCCACCCAGAAGGCAATCGCCTGATAGTGGTCGCCACGCTGCGCCAGGATAGCCATCCAGTAGTAGCGTGGCACGGTGATGCCACCCACGGTGACGCCGAGAGTCTCCCCCTCTCGCAGGGTGCCCCCCTTGACCACATAGAGCTTGTCTCGCAGATGACTATTGCGCGCCCAGTCCTGTACCAATTGCTCGAGCTGTAGCCACACGCCTATATTAAGATTGCGTCGCTGCGGACTCATATTGGTATAGTAAAAGGTTTGCTCGTTTGCCTCCTTGGAGTAAAGACGGTCAGCCGATGCGACAATATGTCCGCGGTCATACCCCTTGAAAGCACTCTGCGTGACCTCATACTGGCTAGGCACAAAGGGATCCCAGCTCCAAGCGTCAATGCTGCGCCCAGTGTGTCGCTGACAGGTGTAGTCATCGGCACTATAACAAACCCAGATAGGATGGTGGTAGACGACGTCATACTCGACAGAGAAGTTGACACGCTGTCCCTGCTCTACTCGGTGGGTGATGTAGTAAGCGGAGCTACGCCCCGAGAGCTTAGGAGCCTCTAGGAGAGAGACGTCGCCCAGGATCGTTTCGCTGCCATACTCGCCACTGCCACCCGTATGCCCAGCTGCTTGCTGCTGGGTGATGGCGTAAGTGACGCTTTTGCCATTGGCTGAGAGTGTCAGCTGAGCTTTGCGCTCTCCACCCTCGTTGGCAGAGATCGAGACGATCACTTCCTGCTTGCCCGCATGGCCCTCGCTGGGGGATACGGAGAGCCACGTCTCGGGCGATGCCGTGAGCGTCCAGCGAGTGGGTGCCTCGACTGTCACAAAGAAGTCTAACGGCTCGGGGTTAACGACCCTCGCGGAGGCGCCTGTACGGTCATAGAGGGCTAGCTCTGTGGGTAGCTCGGGCTGTGACGTGCCTTGTGGCTTACAACCAACGAGTAGGAGTGCCATCCAGCCCACGAGTAGGAGCATCAGGCGACTGTTGCATAAAGGCGAATCGCTGTGTTGCTTTCGGGATTCGGCTTCGGTCACATACGGAGGTATGCTCCCTTCAGACCTCACCCTCAGCGCCTTGCGCTTCATCCTTTCTGCAAAGTCTGGACAATCTTGCAAGCAAGATTGTGAGACTGTTGACTTTTGCAACAGTCTCATCTGGCGAGATGAACGTCTATAGTGAGGAGAGTACATAGGTCTTTGGAGTAAAGGGAATAACAAAAGGCGAAGCCTCTGAGACTACCCTTCGGAGAGACCTACCCACTCGGGGGATTGGCTCTCAAGGTTAAGCTCAGAGGCTTCGCTTGGTTAGGGAAGCTTTATTTATAGGAAGGCTACTTGACCGTGAGAGCCTCCACCTGGTAGGTGGTGGTGTGGTCAGGAGCTTTAGCGGCATAGAGGAGTGCTATGTAGCCAGCATCGGCAGAGCCTGAGATCGTGTAGCTCTTCTTGTAGTGCTGGTTGCCGTAACCGCTAGGACTACTTTGGTCATTGATCTCTTCGAGCGTCTTCACCAGCTTGCCGTCCTTGTCTAGCTGCTGGATGGTAAGCGTAGCTCCATTGGTGTGACCGGTACTATAAGTCAAGTCGACCGTATAGCTACTCCCTGCCTTCATCTGTAGGCGTGGCGTGACGAGGACACACTTATTCTCGGGGTCAGCAGAGCCAAAAGCATTTGCCTGCGCATAGTGCACATCGCCAAAGGATCTCTTTTGGAAGTTACGTCCACCCACTAGAGCTTTGTTGAGCCAGCCTGGTAGCGTAAAGTCTTTCTTATCCTCACCACCCTTAGAGAAATCATCTGCAAAGGGTATCGTACGCGCCGTCTGCGAGAGATCGACATCATAGATATTCCCCTGAGGGTTAGGATTGGGGTTCGGATTGGGGTTCGGGTTGGGATTAGGATTGGGCTGATTGCCACCACCCACATCGAAGCGTGGCTGGTCAAGCTTGATATCGCTACGCAACGTAGGACGGAGGTTGAAGAAGGCCTTATTGACCGTCACGACAGCCGTGATGCTACCGCTACCAGAGGGGACCTTTTCCTCGCGGAAGGTGGCTGTCTTCCACACCTCTAGATTGGTCTTCTTACCACTCTTATCAACAATCTGATGGCGTGTTGAGGAGTAGGTGCTAGTTGGGTCAAAGAAAGGAACGTCTGGCTTGACAAACTGAACCTCCTTGACACGTACATACTGGTTCGGGTGCTTGCCTGCGATAACCTCTGCGAGCGTAGTCTCAATCGGCTCGATCGGCTTATTGGGCACGATAGACATCTGTGCGTGTGAGACTTGTAGCTGTATCGTCCCGTTGTAGTTAGAGATCTTAGCTCCCTTGAGCTTAGCAGTCACCTCGTCGCCAAACTGCAATGGATCTTCGCCCTTGGGCACCGTCAGAACAAGCGCATTGCCCTCAGCGTCCTGTATGTAGTGGAAACCAGCAAAGGGGAACTGCTTCGTCTCGGCATGAGTCGTGACCGTAGCGCGAATGCGGAGATCTTGGTCGATCGTCTTGCCGTTTTGGTCTAGCCCCTCACCTAGCTTAGCGATCTCAGCGAGCGATGTGTAGGTGATTCCCTTGCCAGTACTGCCGAGCTGCATGATCAGGTAGACGTGCTGTGTCGTAGAGGTCTTGATGATCATCTGAGCCTCACGAGCATCTTCGCTCCTGTTAGGAAGCGCCGTGATGGTAATCTGGTGCGTTCCCTCGGTCGCCTCCATAGGCGTAGCCGAAACCCACTCGGCACCCTCGCCGAAGGTGATCGAAAAGCGTCTATTGGTCTCGATGGTTAGCTGCTGCGTACCACCATCCTGCTTGAAGGGGATCGTGTTGTCGGTGAAGTTTGGTGAGAGCGTCACGTAGGGCTTCTCATAGTAGTCCATCTCATCCTTACAGCTGGTCACAGCAAGCAGCGGAGCGATGGTGAGGATAGCGAGGAGTAGTCGTCTCGTCGCAAGTTTATTGAGTGTCTTCATATCTGGATCTAACTCTGTTTCTTAAATTCTTGAGCGAAGCTCCGTGGAGCCTCCGTTACTTAGTCGTCTGAAAGCGTGGGCTGGTGAAGTTAACATCACTCTCCAGGCTGATGAGGAGCTGAGGCTTCCCATTGAAGTAACCGAGGATGGCGGTGATATTGCCAGAGCCCTCGGGAATCTGCCTGCCAGCAAAGAGCGCATAGCTACTCGAGCGTAGCACGACACGGTTGCCCTGCTGGTCTTCGATCTGACGCTCCACAGCGGGGACGCTCGTCTTATTGTCCGCATCGGCATAAGTCTGGCCTAGCTCGCTATCGACAAACTGTACGCCCTCAAGACGTATCAGCGTATTGGCATACTCAGGCGAGAGTGTCGGGATGGTGAGCGTGCGGTAGACGAGTGGCTGACGACTATTGTCACAGCGCACCAAGCGAGGCGTCATCTGCTCGGGGAGGTACGCATTCTCGTACTTTGGCTCCGTAGAGCTCTTGCCCAGCGTGACGACACCACCATACTTACCGAGCGTTAGCCCGTGACAGCGGATGGCTATCTTAGAGCCACGCTTGTAGAGGAGGTTGGAGTTGACGAGTCCAGCCTTAAACTCGATACCGCCTGTCTCGTCCTGTAGGTAGATAGACTTGTAGATGTTGCCCTCGCTATCGTCCGAGATGACCTGTCCGACGATTACCGCATCAGGTACGACCTGTACAGGCTTCGACTGGTAGAGTGCTTTGAGCTCTTGGATCGTCATCGTACGCTCCCAGAGGGGACGTGGCTTTGGCTCCTGTGGCGGGTCAATCTTGTTGTACTGACAGCTCGTCAGCAAGGCGAGCATGCCGACCACTACGATGAGTCTATTATATATATGTGTCATACTATTCATCCGTTTTAAGGGGGGTTAGAATTGTAGTGCAGCGTTGAAGAAGAAGGTCGTGCCGTACATGTAGAAGTAGCGACTATCGAAAGGTCTCATCATCTTGCCATCCTTGGTGTAGCGGACACGGAGCTGCTCGTAACCACCGCTGCGGAGAGTCTTCGTGTTGAGCAGGTTAGAGGCCGATAGGTTGAGACGTAGGTAGACGCCCGACTTGATGCGCCACGAGTAGCCCACGTTGGCATCAAGCGTGAAGCCACCGGGGAAGACCTCCTGACGAACGTAGTCGTAGTCAAGACTAGCGCGCGCCTTGTCCGTGCGACGGATCGGGTTCAAGCTGATGAAGCTACGCCCGAAGTAGTTGAGATCCAGTCCCGCCCACATATAGAAGGGGAACTGATACGAGACGCTCAGGTTTGCCGCCGTTTGTGGCGTGCCTGAGACGTGGAAGCCCTTCCAGTAGACACGATCCTGCTCTAGGAGCTTCTGGCTGTTGTCGACTGTCTGAACGTAGTCCGGGTTGTTGGCATAGCGATACTGACCGTAGCTGACCACAGCGATAGCGGTCAGAGCCGGCGTAATCTTGAACTCCATACCAGCCTCGACACCCATGTGTGTCGACTCGATGTTTGTCAAGACGTAGTTAGAGAAAGCTCTGTAACCGTCATCGTAGAAGCTCATATTGTCCGTCTTGTCGTAGAAGTGCGTGTAGAAGCCAGTGATACGTCCCTTAACAAAAGGCGAGCGTAGCACGTAGCTCACATCTCCCGACAGGATACGCTCGGGGCGTGGATCCGTGACATACTGATTACGCGTACGAGGCGACACGAAGATATCTGCGAAGTAAGGCGCACGCTGCATCCACGCAGCGTTTGCTACGAGGTAGTGACGCCCGGTTATCTTGTAGGTGACGCCGCCCTTGACACCATAGTTGAGGAAGTTCAGATGATCCGAGTCTCCGAAGGAGTTGTCTGGGAAAAGCCCTCTACGCTGCAAACCCTCGCGGTGCATACCAGTCCATCCAGCGGTAAAAGCTAGGTAGCCGTCCACATGTCGAGACTGCCCCCAGAGGTTGCCCCATAGCTCAGCCTCCTGTATGTGCGCTAGGTAGTTGTGACCATACTTGTCCCCTACCCCGACCACTCGGTTGGGATGATCGAGGTCTACCTGAGACTTAGAGGGATCCTGGGCAAAGTCTCGCTCGGAGTACTTGTCAATGTCTAGCCAGTAGTCTCCGCCGAGGAGGTCGGCGATGACGTTAAAGTTTGCCGTACGGTTCAGGCGGTAGTTAGCACCTAGGTCAAAGCGGAGATGCTTGTTGATGAGTGCATTCCAAGTGGTAGCAAAGTTAAACTGACGCTGATCCGACCGTCTATCCTCTACGACGTAGATACTCCGATTACCCTCGGCAATCTGACGTCCCTTTTCATCGAAAATGACTTGATAGTTATTCCTATTAATATTGTATAGTCTATCCCAGTCAATGTAGCGCATGTTGCAGTCTGAGTGCCACAGCTCCTCGTAGTAAGCCGCCATATCAGGGTCTTGCGTTTCGCTCATGTAGCCGTAGTAGCTAGGCAAGTTGCGGTAGTAGTCAGGACGTGGATCAGGACCATTGCCCCAGTTGAGTGCCGAGTAAGCATTCCAGCCGAAGCGGTAGCCTACACCCGTGGTCAGTTTGTTCTTCTCATTAATCTGCCAGTAGTGCTGTAGCTGTATGATCGGCTCATGATTAGAGCGGACACGTGCATTGCGCAGGTAACCTCCCTGGAAGCCCACATTCGGATTGTAGTAGTTTGACCCAACCAGGTCATACACCTCTTGCGTCGTACCCGATGCTACGCCACGCTCCGTGGGTGCAGCTAGGACCACCAAGCCCAGTGAGTGCTGCGGAGTAAACTGCTTCTCGAGCGAGAGGAAGTAGCCCCACGCATCGTAAAATTGTCCCTGCACATAGGAGTGATTGCCCCAGCGACGCGAAGCACTCGCCGTGATCGCCCATCCCTCGGGCATCATACCCGTGGCGTGCGTTATCATCGTGCGGTAGTTGTAGGTGCGGTTGCTCCCTGAGAAGGTAAGCGTCGTACCAGGACGATAGCCCGAGGCACGCGTCAGGATATTCATCGTTCCGCCGATGTTACCAAAAGAGTAGTCGATTGGCTGCAAGCCATCCTCATTGTTTTGCACACGGACCACATTGTTCAGCCCATTCCATAGGGAGTAAGAGGAGTAGCCGTTGTTCATATTATTCATCTGCATACCATTGAGGTACTGCGACTGGTAATATGAGTCGTAGCCACGCACCCTAAAGCGCATCGGGCTAAACTGGAAGCCCGCCTTATTCGTATAGGGGTCTCTCGAAGCGGTCAGCAGCGGAGAAATATCTCCAGCCGTCACGCCATCATCACCCATCACGAAGTCTGTTGTCATGAGGTCTGCCATATCAGCAGCCGTCAGCGTCGGTGTGAGCGTGACCCGCTCTAGGCGGTTAGCCTCACTAGGCCACTGCAGCTCGAGTACCTCAGCCCGGTAGCCCGACTTATTGAAGATGACCGTAAGGCGGCCCGTACCGCTATAAGATATCGTATAAGCTCCCGAGGCGTCGGTCCTCACCTGCGAAGTGATTCCCTCAGCAGTCCAGGTGACATCGACAGCGGGTATGGGCGTACCCGTCTGCTCCTCATAGACTGCTCCTCGTGCTTTGTCTATCTGCTGTGCCTGAGCTCCGTAGAGAGCTACTAGCATCAAGCATATAACTTGTAGTATTCGTCGCATTTGCTATCTCTATAATGTATTCAACATTTGCTATGCGGGCGGACAGGTCATATCCACCCCCGCAATGCAAAGATATAGATATTCTTCCGACCAACCAGCCTATCGGCGACATCTTATCTATTAATTCACCTCAATGTCACCCCTTCTAAAATCAAGTAGGTCGGGAAACGAAAGTTTTCTGAGGTTGCCTTTTGGAACTTCACTGCCTTTTGCCAGCTTGTCCGCTTGATACGCCTTAGTATTAGGGTTCTCTTCGTCAGGCCACGAATTCGCTATTGCTTCTTCTCTCCCAAGAGTCGCCCCTTGAAACTTGCAAGTCGCTATGGGATTCGTTGGCAACTACGCCCCGTGTGGACTTTCACCACAGATGTATGACATGCCCGTCATACACAACAAAAGCGTGGCACCTATGCAAGTACCACGCTTTTGTTAGTAGGGTCTCGGCTTAACATCTAGCTATTGCGTCTAGCCTCGCATTCTCGACCCAAGTGGACAAGACCGCCAAAGGCGATGAACTCCACTGCAAAGGTAATACAATGTTTGCACAGAGCAAATCCTTTCTCCATCTTTGCGGTGTCAAAACTCCTAGTAAGCTTTAAGTTTGCAGAGTGAAAAGAAATCGGTCCGAAATTAGGTCAATTAAACGGGTTGTTCTTACCTTTGTTGTAGTAAAGATAAGGACAGCAACCAGAGGGTAATTTATCGGCCCTATGAGGCTACGAGCCTACGAGCCTAAGGCCTGTTATAGCCCCTCAGGAGTTCAGCTACTTGAGACTTATTAGAAAGTGAGGCTCAGAGCCTAATTAAAGTAATAGCCTACTATAGCACTTATCTGACTTATCAACATTCAGCCACAACGTTATGAAAAACCACTCCAAAAGCACTCTTTATAAACCTACGGACGAGAATATGGGTAGCCTACGCGACCTCTTTCTCTATAGGCAGTCAGTAGTTAACGATAGGCAGTATAAGCTAGCTATAGCCAAGGAAAAACGGCATATTTCTAGCAAGTCTGAAGCCGATAACTTTATCTATCGAAACTCCCAACAGGGCATTGACCTCTTGACCAAAAGCATCCAAGAGTGTGAGCGCCGAATGCTTGAGATTATCAAGGAAGATGAGGGGATATACCGCAACTACCAGCATCTCATCTCCTGCAAGGGAATGGATCCCATCACCTCCATTATGTTGATCACTTACACCGAAAAATTCAACGCCTGGAGTGCCAAGAAGATGGCTAGCTACTCTAAGATGCAATTTCGAGAGGAGTAGGTAGCGAGCTCCTGAAACTTGAAAAAACATCGCTTTCACTTGCATTGGGACTTAGAACGCAGGTCGCTGGCAGTGAGACTTTCGGAGTAGAGTGTGGTCTTCCGTGTATTTTGTGGTCTTGTGTTTTTTGTATAACTTCGCACCTATAAGAATCTAATTTACATTTACACAAGCAATGCACATATCTATGAAGCTACTATCGAAGGCTGAAAATAGACAGAAACAAAAGTCTCACCAACAAATGGCAATGAGTACCTTGCAAAACGCAAAAGCTAACCAACAAAGACGTAGCTACTCAGTAGCACCTAGACTCTTCTCACTAGTGCTCTGTATGAGTGTACTGCTATTGGGAGCATGTCGTAAATCGCCCAAGGAGGTCACCCCAGGAGCTACGGATGGGAACTTGATGATACAGTTGAATTGCCGAGGAGTAGATCTTAGAGCTGGCGAGAATGATCCTATGTCCGCAGTAGAGAAACTAGACCTATACTTCTTCTCGAATGAGTCAGAGCCTGCAGAGCGGATCCTGGTAGCTCACCGCACTTTTGGCAAGGCTGAACTGACGACGAACGCTCCCCTATCTATGTCATTGCCAGTTTCTTCCTATTACCTAGTCGCTGTGCTCAACGGCACACCAGCTATCCAAAGTACCTTTGGTCAGGGAGTCTCGTGGAGCAAGCTCTTTGACTCGACATACAAACTCGTAGATTTATACACTAAGTCAGGAGACAAGGTTACTTCTGTCGTATGGAGTAACGATCAGGGCCCTATCCAGATTGATAAGAGTGCATTTGACAAAGGGGCCTCACCAGTCTCCGTAACGCTCACACGGGCGATGGCTCGTGTGAGACTATTTGGAGAACCTAAAGTTCCTCAGTACATGTCGATTGACTTGACCAATGGTGGTACATTTAAGGTCGGGTGTAGCTCTATTAAGTCGTTCTTAATGCGCGAGCTAGCTCCACTTATCGTAACTGAGAGTGTCATGGAGAAGCCTGGTGATGGCTCAAGCTTTGCTACGCGATATGCTTACTCCCCAGGTTATCAGGAGATCGCCAGCAGTAATCAGAGTAACCAAAAAGCGCTTCTTGATACTTACAGACTCCACAATAACAATAATACGATCTGCAACCTAGAGTCTCTCAAGCTCGTACCTAAGACACTCGATGAGTGTGATCTGACCTATTATGGGCACTACGCCTTGGAGACAACTGTCGATCCCGATCACAACACTTATTACTTCCTGCCTGCTCTGCTCATTGGCTACAAGCTTTATCCTGCTAGTTTGGATGCGCTTGGTGACTTTAAGTCTGACGAGGGGTGGGTTAGCTTCGACGGTCGTTACTATCGAGGGCGTGACTTTGAGGCTTACCTAAAAGACATCGACAAGCGCAACAAGGCTACGGAGAATCCGAAACCTGTCGTAAAAGTACCAGCGGGTTATCCGAAAGCTTTACAAGAGGTCTGTGAAGAGTATGTAGCTACTCAAGGTGATAAGATGCTTATCACGACTTCTGAGCATCGGGGAGAGCTAATACCTATTGACTACAAGGGGTTGCGCTACTACCTCAGGAGCTACAACTACTATTATTTACCCGTCCAGCACGCCCCCACTCAGGAGCGTTACGGGCGCTACGGCTTTGTGCGCAACAACGAATATCGTATCGAGATCACCAGTATCTCAGACTTTGGCACTCCGCTCATGTTGAAGCCAGCGGATCATCCTGAGGAGTACATCCCCAAGCAGCCCATCTCTGCCACCATAGCCCTCACGCCTCTTGAGGAGCACAATGATAAAGCCGACTTGTAGTCTCCCCTATCTAACAGATCATACTTAATTATAGACGCCACGCTTAGGAAAACAAGCTATTCTTCCTGAGCGTGGCGTTGCTTTTGTAAAGCCATTGATCAGATTGGATGGCTTACACTCTGTCGATGCTTTTCCTTGCAACAAAAGAAACGATATGTGGCGTGATTTGCGTAGCTTTGTGCAGGAAGTTTGAATTTCCAATGAAGACAATATGAAGAATAGACTCTGTGACCTACTAGGCATACGTTACCCGATCATTGCGGGCGGTATGGTCTGGTGCTGCGGTTGGCGACTGGCCTCGGCTGTGAGCAATGCGGGGGGACTGGGCCTCCTAGGTGCTGGCTCGATGTACCCTGAGGTGCTCCGCGAACATATAGCCCGTTGCCGTGAGGCTACGGATAGACCCTTTGGAGTCAACGTGCCGCTACTCTACCCTGAGATCGATACGTTGATTCAGATCATCATCGAGGAGCAGGTGCCTATCGTGGTCACCTCGGCTGGTAGTCCCAAGCGCTTTACTCCCCTCCTCCATGAGCATGGTATCAAGGTGATGCATGTGGTCAGCAGTACGAAGTTTGCCGTCAAGTGCCAAGAGGCTGGTGTCGATGCGGTAATTGCTGAGGGCTTTGAGGCTGGCGGTCACAACGGTCGTGAGGAGACGACGACGCTGGCACTGATACCGGCTGTGGCCGAGGCTATTGACCTGCCCCTCGTGGCGGCTGGCGGGATAGCTTCGGGGCGCTCTATCTTAGCGGCTCAGAGCCTAGGTGCCGATGGTGTGCAGATCGGGACGCTCTTTGCGCTGAGTGAGGAGAGTAGCGCGCATGCAGCCTTCAAGGAGGCGTGTGTCAAGAGTAACGAGGGAGACACGATATTGACCCTCAAGGAGCTCGCTCCGACACGCTTGCTGAAGAACGACTTTTACCAACAGGTGGCCACCCTGCAAGCTCGGGGTGCCTCTGCTGATGAGCTACGAGAGCTACTAGGACGGGCCAGAGCGAAGCGCGGTATCTTCGAGGGAGACCTCGATGAGGGCGAGCTAGAGATTGGTCAGGTGGCTGCGCAGATAGAGCAGGTGCAGCCAGTGGCTCAGATCTTCGAAAATCTTATTGCTGAGTACAATGCGGCTCGTGCGGAGCTGCTCGATATGAACTGGACAAATTGCTAGGGGCTATACCTTATTATATATGTACGACAAATATACTTACCATCCTTATAGCCATCTGACGGGCGCTGGCGTGGCGTTGATTACTCCATTTCTGGAGAATGGGCAGGTGGACTCGGCTTCGCTGAGCCGTCTGACGGAGCATGTGGTCTCAGGCGGTTGCGACTTTGTGGTGCTACTCGGCACTACGGGCGAGTCGCCTACGGTCGTTTACCCTGAGCGACTGCTACTGATTGATGTGGTGCGACGAGCCATCGATGGGCGCTGTCCGCTGGTCATAGGTGTCGGGAGCAACAACACGCAGGACCTGTGCCAGCGTATGAGCGACCCAATCTATGACAATGTAGATGCCATCCTCTCGGTGGTACCTTATTATAATAAGCCGACGCAGGAGGGACTATACCTCCACTTTATGGCTGTTGCCGAGGCGAGCAAGAAGCCAATCATACTGTACAACATCCCCTCGCGTACGGGTTGCGACCTGCTGCCCGAGACGGTGGCTCGGCTGCAGCGTGACTCGGCAAAGATTATCGGTATCAAGGAGGCTTCGGGGCATGTGGAGCGGATTAGTCAGATTCGTGAGCTATGCCGTCCTGACCTGCTGGTCTACTCGGGCGATGACCACCTGACGAAAGATATCATCCGTGCTGGGGGCGATGGAGTGGTCTCGGTCGTGGCAAACGCTTATCCGCAAGCAATCAAAGCGCTTGTCTCAGCTCTCATTACGGAGCAGCGGGAGCAGGCGGATGAGATTGATGCGCTCTTTACGGAGATGTATCAGTTGCTCTTTAAGGAAGGCAATCCCGTAGGCATCAAGGGTCTGCTTCACACCATTCAGCTCATAGAGACCTGTGCAGTGCGCCTGCCGCTCTGCCACGCCACAGAGCAGCTCACGAGCCGACTACGTGAGGTGCACGAAGAGCTACTTGTACCCATGCAACAGTTAGGAATAGAGCCTCGACTATGATACTAAGCTCGCTGAGTGTCATCAACTTTAAGAATGTCGCTACGGCAAACTGCCACTTCGCTCCCAAGCTCAATTGCTTCTTCGGGGGCAATGGGATGGGTAAGACCAATCTCCTAGATGCTATCCACTACCTCTCGGTGGTGCGTGGGCATCTAGGTACGACTGACCGCTACGCCATACGCCACGGGGCGCAAGAGGCGATCATACAGGGCGAGTACCTATGGGACGATGGGCAGGAGGACAAGATCAGCCTGCGCATCTCTACCGAGCGGAGCAAGCAGCTCTCTCGTAATGGTCGTCTCTACAAGCGTCACAGCGACCACATAGGACGCTACCCACTGGTCATCATCTCGCCACACGATCAGAGACTCATACGTGGGGGGAGCGACGAGCGCAGACGCTCTGTGGATCGTATTCTTTCACAGCAAGATGCGACCTATCTGGCGAACTTGATTAACTACAATAGGGCACTCGACCAGCGCAACAATATGTTGCGCAATCAAATCCACGAGCCAGCTCTGATGGACATCCTCGAGGAGACCTTAGCAACGACAGGACTAGCGGTCACGTCGATGCGACAAGCTTATGTCGAGGAGCTCGTCCCCACCTTCGATCAGATCTATCAGCATCTCGCTGCGGGTGTAGAGCGTGCCGTCCTATCCTTTAGTGCCGGCAGTGCCAGCACCACCGAGGAGCAGCTGCGCATACTGCGAGACCGTCGTCTGCGAGACTACGAGTATGGCTTCACGGCGACCGGTTGCCACAGAGATGACTTTGAGATGCTCCTCGGCGAGAATCTCATGCGCAAGATAGGCTCCGAAGGGCAAAACAAGACTTACCTCATCGCCTACAAGCTAGCTGAGTACCGCTATCTGCAGCAGCATCTGACCAATCAGACCGCTCCCCTACTGCTCCTCGATGACATCTTTGACAAGCTAGATAGTGACCGCGTGGAGCGCATCATCGAGCTCGTCGCTACGGACACCTTCGGGCAGATCTTTATCACCGATACAAACCGCAAGTACCTCGATGAGATCATCTCGTCGAAGCAAGTCCCCTACCGACTCTTCCAAATCCAAGAAGGCTCTCCGACAGAAGTCACAGCTGGATGATAAACTGCTGAGAAAGTGATCTGACGGGGCACTTTTCAGTTCGAAAAGAGAGCTTTAGCGCAAAGTCTTGTGGAAATAGTTTGTTTCTCCACTTTAATTCCGTATCTTTGTAGGGGCAAAGAGAGGAGACTCTAAAAAGCTTTCCCTTTGTCCCTTCTAACGTAAAGCAAAAGGAGGTCACAGCGACCACCTATTGCACACATAGACAAGCATATAATCCCAAAACAATAAATATAGTAAGATGAAAAAGCACAACTTCTTTGCTGGTCCCTCGGTACTAAACCGTGGTGTGATCGAGCGCACTGCTGATGCGGTGCTAAACTTTGCTGACATGGATCTCTCACTCCTTGAGATTTCTCACCGCAGCAAGCAATTCCAAGCTGTAATGGACGAGGCCGTAGCTACCTTTAAGGAGCTACTTGACATCCCCGAGGGTTACGAAGTTCTCTTCCTCGGTGGTGGTGCTAGCCTCCAGTTCTATATGGCTCCTCTGAACCTGATGGGCAAGAAGGCTGCCTACCTCAACACGGGTACGTGGTCTACCAATGCTATCAAGCAGGCTGGCTTCGTAGACAAGGTCTTCGGTACAGAGACTATCGTTGTCGCTTCTTCAGAGGACAAGAACTTTACCTACATCCCTAAGAACTTCACCATCCCTGAGGATGTAGACTACTTCCACTACACCTCTAACAATACCATCTACGGTACAGAGATCCGCAAGGACTTCGACTGCAAGGTACCTCTCGTATGCGATATGAGTAGTGATATCTTCTCTCGTCCAGTAGACGTCAGCAAGTACGACTGTATCTATGGTGGTGCTCAGAAGAATATGGGTCCTGCAGGTACGACCTTCGTAGTCATCCGCAAGGATGCGCTAGGCAAGTTCGAGCGTCCTATACCTACTATGCTCGACTACCAGACGCACATCAAGAAGGGGTCTATGTTCAACACACCTCCTGTCCTACCTATCTACGCTTGCCTCCAGACTATGAAGTGGTACAAGGAGATGGGCGGTGTCAAGGCTATGGAGCAGCGTGCTAAGGAGAAGGCTGACGCTCTCTACACAGAGATCGACCGCAACAAGCTCTTCCGTGGTACTGTCGAGGCTGAGGATCGCTCTCGTATGAACGTATGCTTCGTCCTCAACGACGAGTATGCAGAGCTACAGGATGACTTCTTCAACTTCGCTACTGAGCGCGGTATGATGGGTATCAAGGGTCACCGCTCTGTAGGTGGCTTCCGTGCATCTCTCTACAATGGCCTCGAGATGGAGAGCGTACAGGCTCTGATCCAGGCTATGCAGGACTTCGAGAAGAAGCACTAATCTCTCTCTCATTACTTACATAACACTATCTGTCCTACCCCGCAGCACCTCACACCAACAGGGGGTCTACGGGGTAGGCTCCTAAATAAAGATATCACTCACAATACTATGACTAAAGTACTTATCGCAACTGAGAAGCCCTTTGCACCAGTCGCTGTAGATGGCATTCGCAAGATTGTAGAGGGTGCTGGCTTTGAGCTAGTACTCCTAGAGAAATATACAGAGCGTCAGCAGCTCCTCGACGCTGTCAAGGATGTAGACGCTATCATCGTACGTAGCGACAAAATCCAGGCTGACGTCTTTGAGGCTGCTAAGAACCTCAAGATCGTCGTACGCGCTGGTGCTGGCTATGACAACGTAGACCTAGAGGCTGCTACCAAGCACAACGTCTGCGTGATGAACACCCCAGGACAGAACTCCAACGCTGTCGCTGAGCTCGCTTTTGCGCTCATGCTCGGTATGGTGCGCAACCACTTCAACGGCAAGTCTGGCTCTGAGCTCAAGGGCAAGAAGCTCGGTATCCAGGGCTTCGGACACATCGGTCGCTGCCTAGCTAAGATTGCTCAGGGCTTTGGCATGGAGGTTTACTACAACAAGCGCCATCGTCTCGATGCAGCTGAGGAGAAGGAGCTCGGGCTCACCTACTGCAGCCAGGAGGATCTCTTCAAGCAGTGCGACATCGTATCGCTCAATACGCCTAAGACCGCTGAGACAGTCAAGAGCATCAACGGCAAGTATGTCAAGATGATGCCTCAGGGTGGTGTCATCGTCAATACGGCTCGCAAGGAGATCATCGACGAGGAGTGCTTCCTAGCAGCTCTCAAGGAGCGCACAGACGTACGCTACGCTACCGACATCGCGCCTGACATGCACGAGGAGTACCAGAAGGAGCTACAGGATCGCTACCTAGCTACCGCTAAGAAGATGGGTGCTCAGACGGCTGAGGCAAACATCAACGCTGGTCTTGCTGCTGCTAACCAGATTGTTGGCTTCATCAAGGATGGTTGCGAGACTTTCCGCGTTAACTAATCAGTAAATGACTTAGAGACTTTGGTCTCCTCACCTAGAGGGGACTGAAGTCTCTCTTTCTTTTCAATCTTACCCCACTAAGACTCTCTATTATGGCTATAATCAAACCATTCAAAGGATACAGACCCCCACAGAATCTTGTCGAGAAGGTCAACTCTCGTCCCTACGACGTGCTAAACTCTGACGAGGCACGCAAGGAGGCTGAGGGCAATCCTATGTCTCTCTACCACATCATCAAGCCAGAGATCAACTTCCCCGCAGGCACCGACGAGCACGACCCCAAGGTCTACGAAGAGGCTGTCAAGCAGTACCAGCACTTCAAGAAGGAGGGCTGGCTCGTACAGGACGACAAGGAGTGCTACTACGTCTATGCTCAGACGATGAACGGCAAGACACAGTATGGTCTCGTCATCGGTGCTTACGTCGAGGACTACCTCAATGGTGTCATCAAGAAGCACGAGCTCACACGTCGTGACAAGGAGGAGGATCGTATGAAGCACGTCCGCATCAACAATGCGAACATCGAGCCGGTCTTCTTCGCTTACCCTGACAATGATGAGCTAGACAAGATCGTCGCTAAGTACACGGCTCAGAAGCCTGTCTACGACTTTGTCGCCAACGATACCTTCCAGCATCAGTTCTGGATTATCGATCAGGATCAGGATATCAAGCGCATCACCGAGCTATTTGGCGAGATGCCTGCGCTCTACATCGCTGACGGTCACCATCGTAGTGCTGCTGCCGCGCTCGTAGGTGCTGAGAAGGCTAAGCAAAACCCCAATCACCGTGGTGATGAGGAGTACAACTACTTTATGGCTGTTGCCTTCCCCGCAAACCAGCTCACCGTCATCGACTACAACCGTGTCGTCAAGGATCTCAACGGGCTAACCAGCGAGGAGTTCCTCAAGAAGCTCGAGAAGGACTTCGTCGTCGAGAAGAAGGGCACAGATATCTATAAGCCCGCTAAGCTGCACAACTTCTCGCTCTACCTCGATGGCAACTGGTACTCACTCACCGCTAAGCCAGGCACCTACGATGACAGCGATCCTATCGGCATCCTAGACGTCACCATCTCGTCGAATCACATCCTTGATGAGATCCTCGGCATCAAGGATCTACGTAGTGACAAGCGCATCGACTTCGTCGGTGGTATCCGCGGTCTCGGCGAGCTCAAGAAGCGTGTCGACTCAGGCGAGATGAAGGTCGCACTAGCCCTCTACCCCGTCACGATGAAACAGATCATGGACATCGCTGACACGGGCAACATCATGCCACCTAAGACCACATGGTTCGAGCCTAAGCTCCGCTCTGGTATCGTCATCCACGAGCTCAGCTAAAGCACAAACACATCTATATACGATTAGGGGGACTGTACCTTTTGCGGCGCAGTCCCCTTTTCTTTTGCGTTTCGAGTCTTATTCTTTAGGCTTATCTCCCTTCTTACAGCTTCCAAGCGAGGCAAGAGGCACTCCTACGAGGCGAGCGCATACCCGCCACGGGTCAAGTGACCACACCCCCGAAGAACTTCACCGACCACCTCAAGGACAACAGCGACTGCGTCGTTATCCCGAGCCACGTCACAGCCGACAAGCTCCGAGCCTACACGATCCTCGATAACAGCTCTATGGGCGAGTGGGACTGGCAAGCCCTCCAGCTCGAGTGGAACACCGCACAGCTCGACGACTGGGGCATTGACTTGCCCGACTTCCCCCCCCCTGTATGGACGCCCTGTCCCTACAGAAGTCATCACGCTATCGTACTGATTTCGTTGCGCATATGAGTTCCAAAAGTAATTCCTCTTTTGGAACTCTTTAGTTCCAACGGAGGAACTATTAGGGGGAAGGGCATTAGGAAGAGGATTGTGTGTAAGTAGATGGAAATGAGAGCGGTTCGCACGATATCTCCGTGGTTTGCACTGCGAGGTAAAGTGCAGAAAGCGTGGATTTGTGCAGAAGTTCCGTTACCAAATCGTTAGCCCATTCTCCGAATGGTAACGAAGAGGTAGGAGTAGGTAACTGACGGAAGAGTATTCGGTAAGTGAACTCTCTGCAACTGTGGTGCTGTTGCTCTGATATACAACGCTTTGCATAGCTGAGAACGCTTCGGTAACGGGTAACTTTGCCCATAAAAACAGAAGCGTATGCAAACAGACAAAATGAAGGTGTTGCTCTACCTCAAAAAGAGCGGATTGGACAGGTCGGGGCAAGCTCCGATTATGGGGCGGATAACCTATGGGCGAACGATAGCTCAATTCAGTTGCAAACTGTCGTGTGACCCCAAGCTGTGGAATGCTCGTGAGAGCAGGCTGAACGGCAAGAGCCGTGAAGCTGTGGCAACGAATGGCAAGTTGGAGCGTTTGCTTCTCTCGGCGCAGTCGGCTTATCAAACCCTTTGTGAGCGAGGGATTGTCTTTACAGCGACTGACATCAAGGAGTTGCTGCAAGGTAGTATGCAAAGCCAAATCACTTTCTTGGAGCGGTACGATCGAATGCTCGAAGAGATGAAGCAAAAAGTGGGTATCGAGATAAAGGCAACAGCTCTGAATAGTTACTTTACTATTCGAAAGCATCTGCACGCCTTTATCCAAGAGAAATTCCACACGACAGATATTGCTTTCAGTCAGATTGAAGAAGACTTCTTGGATTGCCTACAACACTATTCTGTCGGAGAGCTGGGGCATTCGCAAGGTCATTATCGTAAGATGGCATTAGCGGTGAAGAAGGTCTGCCGTTTGGCATATCGTGAAGGGTTGATAACACGACAACTGTTTGCTCACGTAACGATCGAACGAGGGGAGAACAAACAACCTCGTGCATTGGATAGGGCATCGTTGGATAAGTTGCAGAGCCTGACCTTTGAGCCGTATGAGGTGGGGTTGGAGACTGCTCGAGACCTCTTTCTCTTCACCTGTTATACGGGTGTTGCCTACTGCGATATGGTAGCCCTTAGTCGGAAGCATCTCTTTACAGATGATGAGGGGGCATTATGGCTTAAGTTTCGCAGACAGAAGACCAATACGCTTTGTCGTGTGAAACTCTTATCTGAAGCGGTCCGTCTGATGGAGCGACATCAATCGGAAGAACGAACTACGCTCTTTGCTCCCATTGCTTATTCGGTTTACCTCGCCCAACTCAAAGCTCTACAACTTCGAGCAGGTATCTCTATTCCCCTTTCGGCACACGTTGGTCGCCACACCTTTGCCACGTTGATTACTTTGGAGCGGGGAGTGCCGATTGAAACGGTGAGCCGAATGTTGGGGCATAGCAATATCCAAACGACCGAGCGATATGCTCATGTGACTCCGAAGAAGCTTTTCGATGAGTTTGAGCAATTTCTCTCTTTCACTGAAGACTTAACCTTAACCTTGTAAGAGCAATGCGCAGTACATTCAGAATACTATTCTACATCAATAAGAGCAAGACCAAAGCAGACGGCACAACGGCAATCCTTTGCCGTATCACCATAGACGGAGAGAGCATAGTTATAACCACAGGCGAACGCACTGCCCCTCACGATTGGAGCGTGAAGCGAGGGGAGACAAAGGAGAAGAAGACCAACCAACGCTTGCAAACCTTTCGGGAGAAAGTCGAACAAGGTTACAACACCTTGCTTTACAAATATGGAGCAGTGAGTGCCGAGTTGCTGAAAAACTACTTGCAGGGTGTCGGGAAAACTCCAACGACCCTGCTTGCTCTTAGTGCGGAAGAACTCAAAGCCCAGCGAGAAAGCAGTAGTGCGGGGACGTATAGGAACAATCGGTACGCCGATAGGCTGCTTAACTCTTTTGTGCGCAGTCGCAGTGAGCGGGATGTCCCCTTGTCGGCTCTTACGATTGAG
>ENA-OOZG01001156-OOZG01001156.1-human-gut-metagenome-genome-assembly--contig:-NODE-1156-length-19605-cov-8.307161_pt1 | contig 19605 bp, 14 predicted proteins | sample MGYA00241706_ERZ501384 | MGnify/ENA primary metagenome ERZ501384 (study PRJEB25962, sample SAMEA2042742) | human gut metagenome | biome: human gut; feature: human-associated habitat; material: faeces...
AGGGGGTGGCTGCCGGGGCCGTAGGGGCTGTCGTACTGGCTGAGGACGGCGCCGTCGGGGCTGAGCCAATAGCATCGCCAAACGTGGAGCAGCTCCCAGCGGCGGTCGATGTCGGGGTCGTGGACAGGCTCTTCGGGTGTGCCGGGCTGGAAAAACCATTCACCGGTGCGCCGGTTGTGGCAGTCGTAGCCCTCCCGGCTCTCGCGCCGCCACAGCTCGACCACGCGCACTCGCCCGGGTTTGCCGCTGCGGAAGAAGTCGGCGGTGTCTGAATCTACGGCGTCGGGCTGTGTCTGATAGTGGCGACAGATGTCGAGGGCGCGGGTGCGGCTGCCGTCGCTGAGCCGCTCAACAAGAGTGGCAAGCGGCATGTCGTGCAGCTGACCGACAAGGTCGAAGTCGCGGCAGCGGGGGTCGTCGCCGCCGCGGAACAGCATCTGCGACGGCGACACGTTGCTGAGCGCAACCCGTCCTTCCTCGCCGAAATCAATGCGCTGGAAGCAGCACCCGGAGATGAGAAATTCTTCCATCAGACGGCTGTCGAGCTCGCCCACAAGGTTGCCGTGCAAAGGCTCCGCAAGTGCGGGTTCGGCGGCGAGACGGCTGCGGAACCGCCCCACCACGCTCTTGACCAGCTGGCGGATAAGGTTGTTGGTCAGCGGATCTTTGCCGTTGTCGCGCAGATGCTGCCACTCGCTGACGCGCCGACCGTGCTCGTCGGTCATCATGTCACACCACTGGTTGCCATAGGTGTAATTCTTGTTGCGCTCGCGTTTTTCTCTCAGCGGACGCATCCGCTCCCATGCCCTGTGTGCTTCGGCAAGCAGGTGCATGGCTTGGCTTGTATTCTCTGTGTTTTCCATAGTTTTCTTTTTTGGGCAAAAATACACCTATAACAATACAATCTGTCGCAAAAAAGAGACAAAAAAACAAACTTTTTTCATCGTCTTATTGTTGTCTACATATAAAAAAATGAGAAATCTTTTTTTATTTGAAAAAAAATAAGGCTTTATCAAAAAACAAACGTATATTTGCAGAAAGAATATACAAATTCAAAATCATCAATAACTATGAACAAAAAAATCAGTTTGTATGTATTGGTCGGTGCTGTTGCATTGACTGGATGTAACAAGAAAATGCAGGACTTCGCTGCCGAGCATTTCACCACCAACCCTAACCCACTCGAAGTTGTGGGCGACAACGTTCCTGGCACAGTAACTGCCAATGTCCCTCAAAAGTTCTTCAAAAAGAACGCCGAGGTTACCGTAACTCCTTACCTTTCTTATGGTATGGACAACAAGGCCACTTCTCAGTCCTACACTTTCCAGGGCGAGAAGGTTAAGGGCAACAATCCTGTTATCAACTACAAAGAAGGCGGTACAGTGACAATCCCTGTAAACTTTGTCTACACTCCGGAGATGATGAAGAGCGACCTCTACCTTGACTTCAACGTGGTTCAAGGCAAGAAAGTCTACACTCTCCCTGCTGTGAAAGTTGGCGAAGGCGTTGTAGCCACTTCTACTTTGGCTGACGCTACTACTGTCACTCCTTCTGCTGCTGCCGACAAATATCAGCGCGTAATCAACGAAATCTGCGACGCTAACCTTATGTTCCTTATCAACCAGGCCAACGTTCGCGCTTCTGAGTTGAAGAAAGGCACAAGCGTTTCTAACTTCAACGAAACTGTTGCCGAGGCTTCTAAGGCTGACAACAAAGAAATTGAAGGCATCCACGTTTCTTCTTTCGCTTCTCCTGAAGGTGGTGTGAAATTCAACGCCAAACTGTCTGAAAAACGTGAGCACTCTACTGTTAACTACTTGAACAAGAACCTCAAGAAAGAAAAAGTTGACAACTACGGCGACATCACGTCTGAGTTCACTGCTCAGGACTGGGACGGTTTCCAGAAACTCGTTTCCGAGAGCAACATCCAGGATAAAGACCTTATCCTCAGCGTTCTCTCTATGTACAGCGACCCTGAACAGCGTGAGAAAGAAATCCGCAACCTCTCTTCTGTATTCGATCAGTTGGCTAAGGAAATCCTTCCGCAACTCCGCTACTCTCGCATCTCTGCTTCGATCAACACTATCGGTCGCAGCGACGAGGAAATCGCAGCTCAGTACAAAGAAGATCCTACTCAGCTCTCTATCGACGAGCTCCTTTACGCTGCCACTAAGACTGACAACGTTAACGAGAAAGAGGACATCTACAAAACTGCCGTTAAGCAATATCCTAATGACTACCGCGCTTACAACAACCTCGGTATGGCTCAGTATGTAAAGGGCAACTACAACGATGCTAAGGCTAACTTCGAGAAGGCTGCTTCTCTCAACCCTAACAGCGACGAGGCTAAGATGAACCTTGGTCTTATCAAGATGATGAACAAGGACTACAACGGTGCTCGCGAAGCTTTCGGTAGCGCTGCTAACGCTGAAGGTATCAACGAGGCTATGGGTGTTTACTACCTCCGCCAGGGTGACTACCAGACTGCTGCCAAAGCTTTCGGCGACAGCAAGTCGAACAACGCGGCTCTCGCTCAAATCCTCAACAAGGACTACAGCGCCGCTCAAAGCACTCTCGAGGCTGTAAAGGCTCCTAACGCTACTACTTACTATATGATGGCTGTCGTTGCTGCCCGCACTAACAACGAACAGGCTGTTTACGCAAACCTCCGCAAGGCTGCAGCTCTTGATGCTTCCATCAAGGACCGCGCTGCCATCGACAAAGAGTTTGCAAACTACAACGTAGCAAACCTCTAATCTGAGCGTTACAACAATTTATAGAAAAGGCGGCTGTCATGACAGCCGCCTTTTTGCTTTTCATCATCACCACATCCTGACATTATGAACCGAATCAAAACCTTTCTGCTCCTAATGATTGCCGCGGCTATCCACTGCAATGCCGCAAATTATCTGCGTGTGAACCAAATCGGATACCTTGTCGACGACGTGAAAGTTGCCGTGATTATGATGGAACACGGCGACGCCCCGACCTCGTTCTGCGTGGTCAACGCCGACTCCGGAAAGAAGACCGTGATGCACTCGGTGAAACCTACGGGCGAGTTTGCTGGCTTCGCTCAGACGGCGCGGCTCGACTTCTCTAAAGTAAAGACTCCTGGCACATACTACATTACTGCGGCAGGGGCAAAATCCTCATTTTTCCGAATCGCCAACGATGCCTATGCCGGCGCACAGGAGGTGCCGCTGAACTATATGCGGCAGCAACGCTGCGGATGGAATCCGCTGATGCGCGACTCCTGCCACCGATACGACGGACGCCTGCAGCTGTGCGGCGACCGCGACGGTGAACACGTTGACGTGCGCGGTGGATGGCACGATGCAAGCGACTATCTGCAATATCTCACCACTTCTGCCAACGCTGTCTACCAAATGCTGTTTGCCTACTCGCAGAATCCGTCGGTGTGGGCGGATAACTTCCAAGCCGACGGCACTGAGGGCGCAAACGGAATCCCCGACATACTCGACGAGGCTCGCTGGGGTCTGGAATGGATGCTGAAAATGAATCCTGACGACAACACGTTCCTAAACCAGATTGCCGACGACCGCGACCACCGCTCGCCGGGACTGCCCAACGAGCAGATGGCCGACTATGGATGGGGTGCGGGGAAAGACCGACCTGTATACCCGTGCATCGGTAGCCCGGCGGGACTGAGAGAATACAAGAACCGCAGCCGCGGACTGGCTTCTTCGGTGGCGAAATTCAGCTCATCGTTCGCTCTCGGCGCAAAGGTGTTTGAAACGCTCGACCCTGCTTTTGCCTCTACGCTGCTTAGAAAGTCGGGCGTGGCATACGATGTGGCGAAGGCAAACCCGGGCAACTGCCAGACGGTATGCACCGTGTCGCCTTATTTCTACGAGGAGGACAACTGGACCGACGACCTTGAGCTGGCGGCAGCGACAATAGCGGCTTGCTCTGGCTCGGAAAAGATGATGACGGAGGCGGTTGATTGGGAACGCCAGGAACCCGTGACTCCGTGGATGGGTGCCGACAGCGCCCGACACTATCAATGGTATCCGTTTGTCAACATCGGACACGCATTGGTTGCAATGCACGGCAACGAGCGACAGCGCGCCGAGGCACTGCGCAATATGCGCTGCGGCTTGCAGCGCGTGGCTGACAGAGCCGCCGACGTAAATCCTGCCTTCAAACACGGCATCCCTTTCATCTGGTGCAGCAACAACCTTACAGTGGCGTTTGTGACGCAGGCGATGCTCTACCGCAAGCTGTCGGGCGACTGCCAGTTCCAAGAAATCGAGACAGCCATGCGCGACTGGCTCTTCGGTGTGAATCCGTGGGGTAAATGCATGGTCGTGGGGCTGCCCGAGAATGGCGACTATCCGCGCGACCCGCATTCAATGATAAGTCACGGACACGACTATAAAATCACCGGCGGACTTGTCGACGGCCCTGTCTACACTGCCATCTTCAAGTCGTTGCGCGGCGTGGTGCTGAGCCACGACGACGGATATGCCAAGTTTCAAGGCGGCGCGGCGGTCTATCACGACGACTATTGCGACTACAGCACCAACGAGCCTACGATGGACGGAACGGCCTCAATGACGTGGTTCCTCGGAGAGCTGGCGAAAGCCGCCCGCAGATAACCCTTCCGCGGCACTCTCACAAAGGCGTGCATCAATCAGCATATCATTCCTTCATCAACTTATCATATAATGGTCATATCGCCCATTATATGATAAGTTGATTTTATTTGGAAGCTACCCCTCATATAAAATAATCTGAATTCACTGCTCTCCGACACTTATTGCAACTTGTCTGCCGCCGCCAATTATTTGCCGATGCGTATGTGTACATCGTTGGTTATCAATAGTATAGCGCTCTAAAAGGCACAACCAGCAGATTGGCAAATATCTGATAATGTGTAAGTTAGTGATTTTTAGCATCATTCTCAGCTTGTACCTCCATTTTGGAAAGTAAAAGTAAGTGTAATTTCCTGAATATCAAAATGTGCGGTACAAAAACTTGTGAAAAATGGCGTTTTTTGATGAGAAAAGGTACAAAAATAGCCCTGAAACCGAGGGGGAATCAGAGCTATTGGTACACACAAGTATTAAGCCTGAATAAAGTCATTCTCGACATCATTGCTCGTATCGGATTCCTCGTATTCATCTATTGTTGGAAGGGTATCTGACTTAACCTTACATAGCATATTGATTCTTTCAAGAATCTGTTTACCTCGTGCCTCCACAAAGTCTTCAAAATTGTTATGTATTGCTGCATTGTATGCATCTAATTGGATAAAATGAGTTTTTAACCACTCTTGCAATTGATTGCTATTGTTTGCATAGTAAGATAAGTATTCCGATGGCCGTTTATTACTAATGGCCAAATTAAGACTTTTAGAAATAAATGCAAAGTTTAATAGACTATTGACATCATCTTGTGTTATCCCAAAATCCTTATAACGAGAATACGGGAAGAAATGGTGATTTTCTTTTGCATTAGAACGGGATGCGTTTGTATTGTCGAGTTTTACAGACTGACCATTATTGAAATCAACAGGGTTATTGGCTGCTAGAATACATAGCACACCATCTTTTACCGCAGATTTATTTTTCATATTAATTCGTCTTAACTCATTATAGGTGATGGTAATAGCAAACCTTCGTTCTTCATTCTGATTATCAATGATTCTCGTTATCCAATCAGCATCCTCTTTCATTTTTGTTAAGGAGGCACTAGAATATCTGCGAGAAAAGATGGTTGTCCAGAACCAATCATCAATCAACTGTTTATGGGCATTCTCCATATAATTCTTCCCACTCTTAAAGAAGTAGTATTGAAGTATCGGTAAAAGTGATTCGTATGGTAAAATGTCAATCTTTTGTGCCCCATATCCTTTTACTAAATCTATTGAGAGACGTAGACATTCCAATGTTCGTGCCCAAACATTTTGACACATTGATGTTGTTAAACTTAATTGATTAGTCTGTTGACAGTTCCCTGTTACATTAAGCGATAATGACTGTGTAAATGTTTCTGGCTGTAATTTACCAAAAAGCTTTATTGCGGATTCGTCGTTAAACTCTTGTATTAAATCTCGTAAATCAAAATCAGAAGTCCAAACAGAAGCGTGCACTAAATCAAATAAAGTCAATCGCTTTCCTCCTTGATTGATATTTTCAAATACGGTAACAGCTTCATCAAGTTCTGCATTAAGCGTTTTTATGATGCTTATTGGGTAATTGTCAAGAATCCTTTTACATTCATTCATTATTTTCATATATTGAAGTCCTGTAATGGGATCTTTTGATACATATTCTTCTATGATGTTGGATAGTTTTGATTGATTGAAAATTTTCCAAGCTGGAATATTATTGGGTTCTGTTTTTAATTTAGGAATCTGAAAACATTTGCGGTCTAGATTAAAACAGATTGAAGCATAATCAACGTCCCCAAGTTTCTTTCCCATTAATGACACATATAGTGAAGTTATTCGTTGTTGGCCATCAATAATAAACAGGAACTTGTTAGCTTCTGGTTTTTGCTGAAACCCGAGTTCTTTTATTTCTCTACAAAAATTAGAGTACTTGGCGTCAGCCTCCCATATAAAAAACGAACCAATCGGATGTTCTTTATAAATACTATTCAGTAATTTAACAATCTTGGAACGTTCCCATACATACCCTCGCTGGAATCGAGGAATTTTTATATTACCATTCTCGAGTTCGTTGAATACTCTTTGTATATTCCAATTATTAGTTATTTCTATTTTTTGACTCATATCTAAGAATATTATAATTTCTATTATTTTGCAAAGTACTCTGTCTTCAACCAATAAGCATAAATCGGGTCCTGAAACGAGATTTCACCAGCCTTATTATCCAATATATCATTCTTGATAAGGGCAGCCTTTGAACGGGATATTGAGGTCGTTGAAGAGATTTGATAGCGATGCATAACTTCGGTCGAATTAATGGCCTTTTCTCCAGCTATAAGAGCCTTGAGGTAATTCAGTTGCTGTGTGGTCAGTGTTTCGGTGATTGTTACAAACAACAGACTTAACTGCTCCACCAATGCTGTGTGCGCCTCACGTACAATCTCAACGGTACATACATCCTTTGTTCTGAGCCATGAAAGCTGTGCCAGCTGCTGTGCGTAGTATGGATGATTATCTACGAGCGTTGCAATCAAATGGCTTGCTTCATCGTTTATATTCTTGCCGGTATCAGCAAAACGACTTTTGAAAAATCCTACAAGGCAGGGTGTCTCGATCTTATTAAGAAACATCAGGTTGCCAAACTTGTAGAATGGTTTGGATGAATCGGTAAATACTTCCATCATCATGTGGCGCTTGCTGCCATAGAGACAATAGGCCACACTCTGGTGTAGCTGCCAATGTGAACGCAATTTTTTCTGGAAATAGTCTGGGTCTGTAAATTCTGCGATATTTTGGAACTCATCTACGCAAATTACGATTTTCAGGCCTTTCTTCTTGGCTATCTTTTCGGCAAGATCGAGCACTTCATCGGGATTACGCTTTACCTCCTCCCAATCAAAGTCGATTGAGACCTCATTGGTGGGGTCTGTACCAATTGAAATCTTGGGAACAAGATGCGAAAAGAAACTCTTCGCACTCTCGATTGCCTCCTCCCATTTTGTGGAAGTGGCGGCAATGACCTTCTGAGCGAGCAGCGAATAGAAATGCTCCTCGCTACGTACATTGAAAAGGTCGATATGACAGATTCGGAGGTTGCTGTCCTGCGCCATTGCTAACTTTGCAGCCTTATTTACAAGCGAACTTTTACCCCAACGGCGGGGAGAGATAATAATCGTGTTGATTAAAGGCATAAAGTTCTGAACCAGGTCGGCTGTTTCTTTCTCACGGTCGGTAAAATTCTTCTCAGTAGCAATCTTGCCAAATATAAACGGAGTTTCCATAACGCTCTATTTTTGATTTCCATCACAAATATAATACATAAAATGTAACTACAAAAGTTGTTGCAACAAAAAGTGTATATACATTTATTGTGGTATTTTACTGATTTGTGTCTTCTTTGTATAAATATCAGGGTAAAAGTTGTACAATCATAATGAGTTTCGTTTTCCTGTAAGAAACAATATATTATTTGTTATAGGTAAAATACGAACTCTACGAATAATATAATAATGTTTAGTATCTTCGAAATTCTATTTCTGTAACATATCATAAAATAAAGTAAAACTGCTATATTTATATATTATATGATAAATTGAGTTATGATAAAATACGATGGGTGCAAAGTTGTCAAGAAAACTGGAGCAGAAAATTGTGGGTAGGTTCACCACAAGAGTAAATTAGTGAAATTATCAACTTAAGAATAAAAATATGAAATATAAAAAAAGCCCTTTAGATCGTTTTTTAGAGCAACGGATAAACGATAATGCAAAAGAGTTAAAACAAACACTCAATGAAACATTGAGAATGGAACAAAATTGTCTCGAACAAATACGTCATAGTATAAATCATTGCAAGAATAATATTGCTGTTTGTGAAAAACAAATAAAAAAGTGCAGTTCAGCATCTTTGGCTATCCTCGAAACAAAGAAATCTGCATTTAAAGATAATTTACTCATATGGAATACGATGGGGCATATTCAAATGGCCAGTATTGAAATGAAAGAATATATGAAGCGATTGTCTGTTGAAAGTATTGATGAATGGGAAGAGCGAGATGTTATTAAATCAGTATATACAGCGATATATGAAACTTCGAAAAAGTTGGTTGACGCTACCGCCGATATTTTCAAATTTATCAAGCATTATTTTCCGAATTATGACTATAGAGCATTTACTGATGTACGAAAAGAACTTTGCAGATTTAGAGAGTCGAATACTTCTGAATTAACTCGCGTTAGAAATACGATAGATGCTCATAGAGATGTGGAAGTAAGTGTTCAAATTGAAGTTATAGAAGGATTGCATTTAGCTAATGCCGTGCAATTAATTGTTGAGTACGAAGGTATTATTAATAAACTGGGTAACGAAACAAGTCCGATTAAAGAATTGGGGTTAAAAAGATTACAAGCATGCTTCTAATTTCGAAGATACATGCTGAATACAAAAAATATGCTGTAATGCATTATAAAATAAAAAAGATTATTATATATTATATGATATATTGAGCTATGACAAAAAGTACGATGGGTACCAAGCTGCCAAGAAAATTAGAGCAGAAGATGCAGGTAGTAGGCGAGCAGATCAGGCTGGCCAGATTGCGCATAAATCTCAGTATCGCTCAGATTGCCGAACGTGTCACTTGTTCACCCCTCACGGTTTCGCGCATAGAGAAAGGAGTGCCGACAGTGGCTATATGTATTTATCTCAGAGTGCTTTATGCGCTTCAATTAGATGACGATATTCTTCTGCTTGCAAAAGAAGATGCCATGGGAAAAGCCTTACAAGATTTGTGTCTTAAGAAACGAGAAAGGGCATCCAAAAAGGGATAGGTTATAAAAGAGCTTCGTTTACTTGTCGATCTTAATTATTGAAAGAATCAAGGCTAATTAGAAAGGTGAGCTAAGAGTCCCTTTGTCGCTTTGACAGCTATGGATTTTGCTATAATGATGAATGACTTCTTGCTAAGTTGCTGACACTAATTAAATTGTAAATCTCTAGCAGAATGTATATTTACTATGAATTGGTTGTGTTTATTGAAGAAAAACAATAACTTTGCCTTATAATTTAATTTCTTAAAGATGGAAGGTAAGAAAATAAATCGGTTGAAATTAGTTTTGGTCGAGAAGAAGCGGACTGGAGTTTGGTTAGCTCAAGAATTAGGCGTTTCTCCTGTGACAATCAGTAAGTGGTGCTCAAATATAACTCAACCGTCACTTTCAACTCTTAGTAAGATTGCGGATTTGTTAGAGATTGATCCCAGAGTTTTATTAAATGGTAAAGAATAATATGGATAGTTCACATAGTCAAATGGTTGCTCTCATCTGGAATATAGCAGATGATGTTTTGAGGGATGTCTTTCTTAGAGGACAGTATCGTGATGTGATATTGCCTATGGTTGTTTTGCGCCGTCTTGATGCTCTTTTGGAACCAACAAAAGAAGAAGTAGAGGCCGAAATAACGGAAAGTGGAATTGATAATATAGACGAAGGAGTCTTGAAAGACATTACAGGGCTTAGTTACTTTAATACAAGTAAGTGGACCCTCAATCGTTTGAAGTCTCAGGCTTCGGACAATAATGATATTTTGTACGATAATTTTATCGAATATTTGAATGGGTATAGTGAGAATATTCGTGATGTACTTCGTAATTTTGAATATTATACTAAAGCACGAAAGTTGGCCGACAATGACAGACTGCTTTCCATTATTGAGCGTATAACTGATCCGAGAATTAATCTAACCGATAAGAATACTATCGATCCTGATGGCTTGCCTTTACCGGCATTAACCAATGTGGGTATGGGAACTGTCTTTGAGGAATTGCTTCGTCGATTCAATGAGGAAAATAACGAGGAAGCGGGAGAACACTTTACACCAAGAGATGCGATTTCTCTTTTGGCGCATTTGGTCTTTGAACCCGTAAAAGAGGACCTCCCTAAGATTATAACACTATATGATCCGGCATGTGGTTCAGGTGGTATGCTAACCGAAAGTCGTGAATATTTACTTGATTTAGGATTACGAAGTGCTGCTATTCAGTTATCAGGTACAGAAATAAACCCAGAGACGTATGCTATCTGTAAATCAGATCTTATCATAAAAGGTGTGGACCCAAGCGGCATACATTGGGGTAATACAATTACAGATAATAGCTTTTCAGACAAGTCTTTCGGATATATGATAACTAATCCTCCTTATGGTAAATCATGGAAGGAGGATAAAAAGAAAATATATCATGAAAAGATGCTTCTTGACCATCGTTTCGAACTGACTCTTACCAATTATATCGGTGAAGAAGAAGTTTTAGATTCTACACCACGTACATCAGATGGACAGTTGCTTTTCCTTTTGGAAGAAGTTGATAAGATGAAACCTCTAGAATTTCAACCACAGGGAAGTCGTATAGCTTCTATTCATAATGGTTCGTCTTTATTTACAGGTGATGCTGGTAGTGGAGAGAGCAATATACGCCGTTATCTTATTGAAAAAGATTTGGTTGAAGCTATTATACAATTACCTAACAATATCTTTTACAATACGGGTATTTCTACTTATGTATGGATGTTGACCAACAAAAAAAAGGATAACAGAAAAGGAAAGGTGCAGCTTATAGATGCTTCACAAGCTTTTGAGAAACTAAGAAAGAATCAAGGCTCGAGAAATTGCACAATTGAGCCTTATCGTACGGATATTTTAAGGGTCTATACAGATTTTGTTGAACAAGAAGCTAACGAGGAATTGAAAGTGGGGTCTAAGATTTTCGACGACGACGATTTCCGTTATTACAATGTAACTATTGAATGTCCGTTGCGTCTTCGCTGTCAGTTTAATTCGTTAAAGATTGATGAAATGCTTTATGATAGCAGTGATATTGAAGTAAGTAAGTGGTTGTATAATACTTATAAGGATAGAGTTTTTTCTGGTTTGGATTCAGAAATTCCAGCTATAAAAGAATATCTGAATGATCAGGAGATTAAGATAACCGATAAGAAACTAAATAAACTCATTTCTGCAAAGGCATGGAAAGACCGTCAGCGATTGATGAATGCTGCTAAAGTCTTAATGAAGGATATAGGTACGGATGTCTATATGGATTATAATCTATTCTCCACCAAAGTGAATGCTACCGCTAAGGAGCTGAAACTTGAAACAAGTGCTGCCGAATTGAAAACTATATGCAGAGCGATGTCTGTAACAGATTCGAAAGCGACGCCTGTTGTAAAGAAAGAGCATAAGGCTAATAGTAAGGATGTCGTAATGCTTTTGGAAACTTACGGTGTACCAGAAGATAAGCTCTCTGATTATGGCTATCACTTAGTAAAAAAAGGCATGTATGTGGAATTTGAATCCGATAGTGAACTTCGTGATAGTGAAAAAATACCAGTAAAAGAAGATATCTATGATTATTTCCAGCGTGAAGTTCGTCCATACGTTGAGGATGCATGGATTAATCTGACACAGACTAAGATTGGATGTGAAATATCTTTCAATAAGTATTTTTATAAGCCAACTCCTTTACGTTCACTTAAAGAGAATGAACGGGACATTATTGCTTTGGATGAGCAAAGTCAAGGCTATATTAAATCGCTATTCGAACTGATGTAAGTATGGAAAGATATAGTGAATACAAGGATAGTGGTGCACAGTGGTTTGGTAAAATTCCAAAACATTGGGATGTTATTAAGGCTAAATATCTGTGGAATGAAGTATTTTCTTTTTCTGAAAATGGTTCAGAAAATTTATTGTCTGTATCTCAGTATGATGGGGTAACACAAGCCAAGAATGAATCTAGAAGTGAATCTCTTAAAGGTTACAAAAAAGTAGTCAAAAACAATCTGGTTATAAATATCATGCTTGCTTGGATGGGTGGTCTTGGCGTTTCAGAATATAATGGCATCGTTAGTCCTGCCTATTGTGTCTATAGACTAAAAAAGGCTGCAAATCCCCAATTTATGCATTATTTATATAAAACGCCGATGTATTTGGCTGAATTTGCGAGACATTCAACAGGTGTAATACCTTCACGTTGGCGTATGTACACGGATGATTTTGGACAAGTTCTGACTCTTATTCCACCAATAGATGAGCAAGATAAAATTGTTTCTTATCTCGATAAAGTTACATCAAAGATTGATGAAGCAATAGCCCAGCAACAAAAGATGATAGATTTGTTGAATGAGCGCAAACAGATAATTATCAATAATGCAGTAACCAAAGGCCTTAATCCGGATGCACCAATGAAATATAGTGGTGTAGATTGGATTGGAGAAATTCCCAAAGATTGGTCTATCTATAGATTGAAATATTTACTAAAAGAAAAACTAAAATATGGTGCTAATGAAAGGGCAGAAAGTGATAATACTTCTTATCCACGCTATATTAGAATAACGGATATAGATGAAAATGGAACATTAAAAGACAACACTTTTAAATCTTTAATGCCAATAAAAGCAAGACCATATTTATTAAATAAAGGAGATATTCTTTTAGCAAGAAGTGGAGCTACTGCTGGTAAAAGTTTTCTTTTTGAAGGAGGAATAAATGCATGCTTTGCTGGTTATCTTATAAAAGCGTCTTTATCGACAATTATTGTGCCTCGTTATTTCATGTATTTTACATACTCTGGAGTCTATGATAATTGGAAGAAAAGTATTTTTATTCAGGCAACTATCCCCAATATAGGTGCTGATAAATATGCTAATCTTTTAGTTTCATTACCTCCTATTAATGAACAGCATAAAATTATAGCATATCTAAATAAAGAGACCGAGAAAATAAATAATGCGATTGATTATAGTAAGCGAATAATTTCTCTTTTACAGGAACGTAAGCAAATAATAATTAATGATGTGGTAACCGGAAAAGTAAAAGTATCATGAATAATTCATATTACATATTAGCAAAAGAGGCTATCCATATAGAACGGCTACATATTTGTACATGGGAATTTACTAATGCCGATTCATATATAGAGTTTGGTATGGAATTTTCTTATGGGAGTTTTACAAATGATACTTTAAACATTTGGTTATCTGTCCCTTTTATTAAAGGGAACGATGAAGTAAAATGTTTATTAGAGAATTTGTCTAATAGAGCAAATAGTCGCTTTATCTTTAATGATATAGTAAGTGGGATTAGTAATATCGGAGCCGATCATCGGGATGGAAGTATCTTGCAATTCGAGAAACGTGATTCGTTGACTATTTTACCTTGTAGGATAGACGTTTCAAGTGGGTTTCTAAAGTTTACTCTTAATAGGCCTAATAGATATGAAGGAAATTTGTATTTTAGAGTTTTAGTAAAACATAATGGAACAATTGCGATAAAAAAATCAGGAATAGCCAAAAATACATATATATATGACCTGAAAATTAATGAAACTCGTAATTTGCCAGAAGACATATATGATTTGAAATCAAATGAAAATTTGCATATTTGTCAAATTCATAATTTGTTCTGTCTACACTCTGTCCCTGATGATTTTGAGTTTAGTTTTATTGATTCTTCTAAGCTTAAAAACATTAGAAAACTAGAAACAGAAGCCTTCAAAAAATATCTTCCAGATGTGAAGGATATAGGTAAAGATTGCTATAATATAATGTTCCTAAAAGATTGTGGTAAAGAAAGTTATTCCCTGTTTACTACATGTTCTGAAGAAACTATTGGAACTAAGCAAATTTCACTTGCAATAGCTACAAATATATTATGCAGTCTACTTTTCTTTGTATATAGTGTTAGAACTGGAATTAAGAAGGGTGAGGTATGGTATATTCAAATGCCATGGGAAGGTATAATTGCTTTATTTGTACTAATTGTGCTATGTCTATATTTATTTCACATAAAAAGAAAAAAATAGTATGAAAGCCTTATTAGATACCAATATTATTATTCATAGAGAAGCAAATAAAATTGTGTCTCAAGATATAGGTATTCTTTATCGTTGGTTGGATAGAGGGAAATATACAAAATGTATTCATTCTGCAACTATTGAAGAGATAAAGAAAAATCCCAATAAAGAAACGGTTAAGCTTTTCTTGGTAAAATTAGACAGTTATGAGACAATAGAGATTCCTTCACCTATACAAGATGAAGTAAAAAAGATCTCTGAAAGCTATGATCGTACGGAAAATGACTTAATTGATACTTCTTTGTTGAATGAAGTATTTGTCGGACGTGTAGATATATTAATCACTGAAGATAAAAAAATTCATAAAAAAGCTAATGCGTTAGGGATTCAAGACAAGGTTTATACGATAGATTCTTTCTTGGAAAGAACTTTTGCAGAACACCCTGATTTAGTTAATTATAAAGTTCTTAATGTCCAAAAAATAAAATTTGGACAGCTCAGTCTTGAAGATCCTTTTTTTGATAGTTTAAAAGCTGATTATATTGGCTTTGATAAATGGTTCATAAAAAAATATGATAATGAGGCATATATTACTATAAATTCAAATAATGGGATGCTTTTGTCTTTCCTCTATTTAAAGGTGGAAGATGAAAATGAAAGTTATATGGATATAACCCCGATGTTCTCGCCTAAAAAACGATTAAAAATTGGTACTTTCAAAGTTATAAGTAACGGTTTTAGGTTAGGTGAAAGATTTATTAAAATAATTTTTGATAATGCTTTAAAAAATCATGTTCAAGAAATATATGTAACCATTTATGATAAGCGCCCCGAACAGAGACGATTAATTGAATTATTGGAACAATGGGGGTTCACTTTGTGGGGAAAGAAGAATGAAGAGCTGGTATATATTAGGGATTTCTCACCTAAATATGATGTAAAGGATATTAAAGGCTGTTTCCCTTATATTTCAAGAGAACGGCAAGCATATATAGTCCCTATATATCCTGAATATCATACAGAACTTCTTCCAGATTCTATTTTAAATACAGAATCACCGCAAGAGTTTATTGAAGATTTTCCTCATCGTAACAGTATTAATAAAGTATATGTTTCAAGGGCTCTTGAACCTTATCCGGAGGTTGGAGACATTCTAATTTTCTATCGTACGGGAGGATTATATAAAAGTGTTATTACTACGATAGGAGTAGTGCAGGAACTTAAATTTGATTTTAAAGATGAAGAAGATTTTATTTCATATTGTCGAAAAAAAAGTGTTTACCCAGAACAGGAATTGAGGAACATGTGGAAGTATTCGATAAGACATCCTTTTGTTGTAAACTTTTTGTATGTATATTCTTTCCCGCATAGAATCAATATGCAAAAATTGATAGATCTAAAAGTTTTATCAGGCATAAACGATGCACCAAGAGGATTCAAACCGATAACAAAAGAACAATTTGAAATTATTTTGAAAGAGACAAAAAGTGATGAAAGTTTTATTATCAATTAAACCTGAATTCGTAGAGAGGATTTTTGATGGGAGTAAAAAGTATGAATATCGTAAAATGTTATTCAAAAGAAATGATATAAATGTGGTTGTTATCTATGCATCTGCTCCAGTCAAACGAGTTGTTGGTGAATTTAGGATAAAAGATATATTTTCGGAAAGTGTAGATGTTTTATGGGAGAGAACAAAAGAATATTCTGGTATATCGAGAGAATATTATTTGTCATATTTCCAACATAAAAATATTGCAAATGCAATAGAAATAGGTAAGATTAAAAAATATAAAAAGATGAAAATGCTCTCTGACTATAATATTGCCCAGGCACCACAATCTTTTTGTTATATATCAGATTAGAATTAAAAATATGAACAAGACAAACGAACAAGCTTTTGAAGCTTTGATAGAAAAGGCGCTTGTTGGCACAACATTAGAAGAACGTCAACAAACAGGTGTTAATGATATTGATGCACAGTCTCCAGACTTAGATAAATATTATTGGGGGCTGCCGAAGGATATGTCCGACAAGAAGTATGCTTTTGATATGCGTCGTTTGTGGTCGTTCTTGAGGACAACCCAACAAAATATTATAGATGAATATAAAGGGAAAAACATTGAAAACGAACTTCCTAAGCAACTTTCGAAAGCAATTGATACATTTGGTATTATTGAGGTGCTAAGGAAAGGTGTAGATATAGATAATATTCATGTCACAATGTTTTATCCGAAACCATCGCCTGCCGATAGTCAATTATCAAAAGAAAAATATATTCAAAACCAATTCTCTGTGACCCGTCAGCAGACCTTTTCTGTTAGTAATCCAGGCTTGTAGATTGATATGGTGTTGTATGTAAATGGTCTGCCGTTATTTACATTCGAATTCAAGAATCCATGGACACATCAGACTGCCAAATATGATGGTCAAAAACAATATAAAGAGGAACGGAATCCGAAGGAAACACTTTTGAAATTCGGTCGATGTCTTGCCCATTTTACAATGGATAAGAACGAAGTATATTTCACCACTAAATTGAATTCGGGCAAAACATTTTTTATGCCATTCAATCAAGGTCTGCCCGATGGACAGGGAGCCGGAAATCCAGTTAATCTTAATGGGGGATATAAAACCGCATATATGTGGGAGAAGGTCCTGCAAAAAGATATTGTGGCAGACATAATTATGAATTATGTGCTATTTGATTATGGTGAAGCAAAGACTCAAAAGAAGGTTCCTCATATCATGTCCAATGCCAAAAAGCTTATATTTCCACGTTTTCATCAGCTTGATGTGGTTAGTAAATTGATTATTGATGTAGCAAAAGTTGGCGTTGGTAAAACTTATTTGATTGAACATTCGGCCGGTTCAGGAAAATCAAATTCAATAACGTGGTTGGCATACAAACTTATAGATGTTTGTCCTGTTACGATGGATGCAGTTCGTGCAAAGACACTAGATTCGCGTTTGTATGATTCTGTGATTATCGTTACAGACCGTAGATTGTTGGACAAGCAGATAACAGACAATATTAAGGCTTTTGGTAAGAGTGAAAAAATTGTAGCTCATGCTGATACCTCCAAAGACCTGAAAAAAGCCATTGAAGATGGAAAGCGAATAATTATTACAACTATCCAGAAATTCCCTTATATATGTGATTCTATATCGGATGTGAGCGAACATAATTTTGCTATTATCATTGACGAGGCACATAGTTCGCAGTCTGGTATAGCTGCTGATAGTGTGAATAAAACAATTCAGAAGGACATGGATTGTGAAGGGGCAGATACAGACGAACTTTTGGAAAAACTGATGAAAGATCGTAAAATGAGTACAAACTGTTCTTATTTTGCATTTACAGCAACTCCAAAGAAGGAAACACTTGAAAGATTTGGTTCAGAGGATAAAGACGGAAAATTCCATCCATTCCATCTTTATAGTATGAAACAGGCTATTGAAGAAGGATTTATTCTTGATGTGTTGTCTAACTATACGACATATAAAAGTTATTATGAACTGACAAAAAGTATTGAGGATAATCCTGAATATAATAATGAAAAAGCCCAAAAGTTGCTCCGCAGAGCTGTAGAGCGAGAACCTAGGACTATAGAAGCCAAAGCTGAGATTATGCTGACACATTTTGATGCTAAGATATTCCGTAATCATAAGCTGAAAGGAAAGGCAAAAGCTCTGGTGGTGACTAAAGATATTGAGTGTGCGATTTTATATTATAAGGCACTCCAGAAGTTGGTGGAGGCAAGGAAACTTCCTTATAAGATATTGATAGCATTTTCTGGAGAGAAACAGATTATAGACAAAAGCATTGGATATGATACCCCAATATATAATACAAATAACATACAAGCTGCAGAACCTTGTGGAGATTATTATGTTACACGCCGCTATACAGAGGCAGAAATGAATGGATTTCCTGATACTCAAACAGCTGAAAAATTCGAGTCAGATGATTATCGTATTTTGGTCGTTGCCAACAAATATCTGACAGGATTTGACCAACCGAAGTTGTGTGCTATGTATATTGATAAGCCTTTAGATGGCGTGTTGGCTGTTCAAGCTTTATCACGTCTTAATCGGGCGGCTCCTGACCTGGGTAAGCTTAGCGAAGATTTATTTGTTCTCGACTTCTATAATAAAATAGAGGATATAAAAGAAGCTTTTGACCCTTTTTATACTGCCACAACTTTATCAGAAGCTACAAATTTGAATGTACTTCATGAATTAAAAGCTACATTGCTTGGAATGGGTGTATTCGATATGGACGAAGTGAATGAGTTCATCGATTTGTATATTCGTGGAGAAGAAGCTGACAAATGGGCTCCTATTATTGATGTTGCTGCACAACGATTTAATTTAGAAATTGAATGGGCTGAAAATGGAAAAGCTGATTTTAAGATGAAATGCAAGCAATTTGTTAAGGTTTATTCCAAGGCCGCTGCTATTATGAGTTATGAAGTCAAGGATTGGGAAAAATTATTCTGGTTTTTACGTTTCCTAATACCTGAACTTTATATTGAGCCCAATGGCGGTAATGAGATAAAAGACTTGCTTGATTATGTCGATTTGAATACATATGGCTTACGTCGTACCGTCTTGAATGAGACAATTAAGCTTGATGCTGGAGAAACTGTAATTGACCCTAACAAACCTATAATGGTAAATGCCGGAGGAGAAGATAATGAGCCTAAAGATCCATTGGATATAATTCTTAAAGATTTTAATGAACGATGGTTTAAAGGATGGGATGCTACGCCTGATGATCAGAAAGCAAAATTGATAAGCATTACAAAAGCTGTAACGGAGGATGAAGATTATCAGACTCTTGTTGTTGGTAATCCTGATAAGCAGGCTGTTGATGAAGCAATGGCTACTATAATCGATCGAATTATCCGAAAAAAACGTAAAGGTGATATGTCTTTATACAAGGAATATCAACAGAACGATGGTTTTAAATATAATCTGCGTAATCTGATTAATCGAATGCTAGGTGATCTCGACTATGTAAAATGAATGTATATAAGTAAAATAATTTTATCTACAAAAAAGAAAGCAGATGGCGTGGTGGAAATACTCAATACCAAAGGCTCTGAATTTTCTCTTT
>ENA-OOZG01001158-OOZG01001158.1-human-gut-metagenome-genome-assembly--contig:-NODE-1158-length-19571-cov-6.256354_pt1 | contig 19571 bp, 19 predicted proteins | sample MGYA00241706_ERZ501384 | MGnify/ENA primary metagenome ERZ501384 (study PRJEB25962, sample SAMEA2042742) | human gut metagenome | biome: human gut; feature: human-associated habitat; material: faeces...
CCTTACTACCGTGAGGCGCGTGTGACGTTTGCACGGCGGCAGACTGCCTGCGGAATGTGGCATTGCTGCGCTCGCCACATTGTGGAGACTGGCGATAGACGGTGATTAGGCTGTACTCCTACAAGATGGGCAGAGCGGCAGCGGATGATAGGAGCAGAAGCAAATCGTCTTGCAATGTTAACGCGGCAGCGCCGCGCGCATGGCAGTACAATCGGCAAGCATTGCAGCTCTTCGAGCTGCTCGCTTGCAATGGGAATTTTCTCCGGGAGGGTGTAAGGGAGGGATATCTCTTTTTGAAAAGAGATATCCCTCCCTTATCCGTTCCCCGCGTCAGGCGGGGAGCATATCAAACTTCTTTATTAAAGTAGAAGAACTTCTCATCCTCTCCCTTCTTCCTCATGCAGGAAGAAAGCATCTTATAAGAAGCGTCGTTCTCCTTGAAGCACTTGGCGACGATATGTCCCAGATGGCGCTGGTAGAGGCCCCATTCGGCCACGGCGCGGAACGCTTCGACGCCGTAGCCCTGTCCGCCGTATTCCGGCGCGATGCGGCAGCCTTCCTCCGCGCCGCCCTTGCCGTCGAAACGGTAGAGCAGCACCTCGCCGATGCACTTGCCGTCTAAACGGATGGCAAAGTTGATGGCGCGCTTTTTGGCAAAGTCCTCTCGCACAACGTCGAGGAAATAAGAGTCTAAGTCTTCACCCTTCCAGTCGGTGCGGTAGTCGTAGCCCCACCACTTGTTGCGCTCATCGTCGAGGCAAAGCGCGTTGTAGGCCTCGCGGTCCTTGTCGGTAAAGGCCGAAAGTGTCAGGCGCTCAGTCTTGAGCGTCGGGATCTCGTCCAAGTCCTCCAGCTCGTTTTTCACATCAAAGCAGAACTTCTCCGCGAGCTTGCATGGCAGATACTGGAGCTTCGAGGTGCGAAGGCCGCGGTCGCCCGCATCGTCCTCACGGTTCAAATACCTGACGCCGTCCACCGCGTAGCAGCGGGCGAACTCCTGCACCGTCGCGGGATAGACGCCCTCGTAGCCATAGAGCGCCTTTTCAATGTGGACATGCAGCGTTTCGCCGCAGCGCTCAGCCATCGCGATAGAAATGAGCCGCCCCTCGTACTCCATACCGCCGACATAGAGCCACGACACGCCCGTCAGGCGCAGCATCGTCTTGGCAAGCGCCAACTCCTGCTTGGCCGACTGCGAGGTCTTTTCAAACACCTCCGTATAGTCCTGCCAGAAGCGCTCGATCAGCGGCAGATCATCCTTCCCCAGCGCACGGAACTGCGCCTCGGGATAGAGTTTGCGGAATTTGTTGACGTGGTTGCGCTGGCCGCTGTAATGGCGGCCCGGGAACTCGCGCAGATCGTTCGCCTCGTAAATATAGTCGCGCCAGGAACGAAAATTGTTGAGGTGGAAGCGCGGATAACGCTCTAAGAGCTTCGCCGTCTTCTCCTGCGGCACGACGGACAGCTCGAGCGAGATGCCCTGCTCCACGCAATAATCCTCAATGGCGCAGAGCGCGGCCTCCTCATCGCCGTCCGGTCCCGGCACGGGATAGTCGAAGCAGGGCTTGCCGTCGATGCAGTTTTTCACGATCAGGCAGCCCGCTGCCTCAGCGTACTGCGGGTGCAGATGCCCGCGCCACATCAGCTTGACGAGCGCGGAATACTCGCATAATTGGTAGTTGCAATTCTTATAATAGCGACGCAGGCGGGAAAGATCCCGCTGCGCAACGGGTTTGAATGTCAGCATGGAAAACCTTTTTCTCCTTTTCGAGTCGTATCGATTATTTTACCCGTTTTTGCGCCGCGTTACAAGCCCTTTTTCATTTGGGTTCCAGCTCGGTGAGCACTGTCTGCGCGCATTCAAGGAACTGCTGGAGCGACGCCTGCCGTCCCTCGCCTGCGCGCACAGCCATACCGAGCTCGCGTGCCGACTTGGGCTCCACCGGCACAAGCAGAACGCCGTCGCCGCGTCCTCGCAGCGTCAGCTCCGTCATCATGCTCACGCCGAGGCCGTGCTCGACCATGCTGATGACCGTCGGGTCGTCCACCGCCGTCGGCAGGATGTGTGGCTTGACTCCCACGCGGTTGAAAATGCGCATGATGTCCTTGTCAAAGCCCTGCGCGGGCATGATGAAATCGCGCCCGTCGAACTCACCCAGCGGATACCCCGTGCGTCCGTCGATGGGATAGTCCTTGGGCAGCACGGCGTACATCGGATCGTCGCGCAGGTGGATCCACTCGTAGCCGCTCTCCTCTTCCTGACGGCTGACGAAGATGACATCCATCTTCCCCTGCGCCAAAAGCTCATAGGGGCTGCGGATGTGGTCGGCCATGCGGATGTCGACATCAACGTCGGGCCGCTCCTCGCGAAAGCGTCGGATGATGCTCGGCAGCCAGTGCATAGCCATGCTGGCGAATGCGCTCACGCGGATGACCTCGCTGCGCGAGGACGCCACCTGCGCGATCGTGCTGTCAAGCCGCGCGTTGGCCTGCAAAAATTCGCGGATGGCGGGTGCTACACGCTTGCCGTCCTTCGTCAGTCGGACGCCGCCGCGCCCGCGCTCGAGCAGCGTGAAGCCGACCTCGCGTTCGAGGGAATTCATCATGTGCGTCAGGCCGGACTGCGTGTAGCCCATCACCTCCGCCGCCTTGGTAAAGCTACCGAGGTCTACCGCCATCAGCAGCGCTTCTAACTTTTTGCTCTCCATAGGATATTCCTTTCCTATTAGTATTCAGCATGTTTGGATTATAATATATCCTCGCGCCGTATGCAAGCGAAATTCTCGTTTTCAGCTCCTTTTTACAAACTTTTTCCATCATCTGTCATACAGGTTGGTCTTTTTTGTCCGCCTGCTGCGTAAAATAGAGCCTGAGGTGATGATCTTGAAACGACGTTTCGCGCTCTTGCTGCTGTTTTTGTTGACTTTTCTTGCACTCTGCTTTTCCTGCGCCAAAGACGGCCAAGCTGTCGCCGTCTCGGCCCCATCCCAACTGCGGCGCTGCATCGCGCTGACCTTTGACGACGGCCCCTCCTCGCAGACGACCGCCACCCTCCTTGACGGGCTCAAGGAGCGCGGCGCGCACGCGACGTTCTTCCTCATCGGCGAGCAGATCGCGGGCAACGAAGATCTCGTCCGCCGCATGAAAGACGAAGGCCATCAGGTCGGCGGCCACAGCTACACGCACATCCGTCTTGACAGCGCTGACGCCGCTGCACTCGCCGAAATCCAGAAAACGGACGAGACGCTGCGCGCCATCCTCGGCGACGGTGACTACTGGCTGCGCCCACCCTGGGGCTTTGCGAGCGACGCGCTCAAAAGCGCCGTCTCCGTCCCGCTCATCTACTGGACGCTCGACACGATGGATTGGAGCGTGCGCAACAGGGACCTCGTCGCGCACCACATCATCGAAAACGCCAAAAGCGGCGACATCGTTCTCCTGCACGACCCATATGACACGAGTGTCGAGGCCGCACTTCAGACCATCGACGTTCTTAGTGAGCAGGGCTACGAGTTCGTTACGCTCGAAGAGCTGTTTTCCAACGCCGGCGTCACGCCGCAGGCCGGACACTTCTATCTGCGCGCGGATGAAGAAGTCCCGTGGTGAGGTCTCGACAAAATTTTTGAAAAAATTTCAAATTAGGACTTGCATTTTCCGGACTGGTGTGCTATTCTATATAAGCTGACATTGAGCAGTACACATCATCCGGGTGTGGCGCAGTTGGTAGCGCGCTTGACTGGGGGTCAAGAGGCCGTGAGTTCAAGTCTCGCCACTCGGACCAACGAAAAAGCCTGTAACCGCAATGGTTACAGGATTTTTTGCTGTCTTTTGGAAGCTATTTTCCCTTTAGTTTTCCCTTTACAGGTCAAAAAAAGTGTCTGACGGCTCAACCGCCAGACACTTTTTCGATAAACTTTTCCATGTGGTCGGCGCTGCTCTTTTTCATCTCCTCCGTCACATGTCCATAGACATCCAGCGTAAAAGAAGATGTTGCATGTCCGAGATTCCCTTGCACCGTCTTGATATCGTCACCGGCATGGATCGCGGCAACTGCGTAACTGTGTCGAAGATCGTGGAAGCGAGCCTCTGGCATACCAATCGATGCAACAATGCGCTTGTAACTGTGATACACATTGTGCGGTGAAACATGACGGCCCAGTTCGTCCGTAAAGACAAAGCCGCTGTTTTCCCACGCGCTGCCCGCACGGATCTGCTCTGCGCTTTGCTGCGCCTTATGCTTTTTCATCAGTGAGACGATAAAAGGTGCAACGGTGATGCTGCGGCCTTTTCCGTTCTTAGAGGAAATAAGCCGATACTTCCCCGGCTGTCCAGGGATGTTTTGCAGTTGCTTGTTAATGAGAATCGTGCCTTTTTCCAAATCGACACATTCCCATTGTAAGCCGCAGACCTCGCCGCGCCGCATTCCGGTAAACAGCGTCAGTAAATAAAGTGTTTCATAGCGCGAACCCTCTACCGCCTTCATAAATGCGGCGATTGCCTCACTGTCCAGCGGCTTGATTTCCTTACGCTCCACACGAGGCAGCTTGCAGGCATCGGCAGGATTGAAGCGCAGATAACCGACTGCCACCGCCTGCTGCAGCGCCTTGTGCAGCACACCATTCACGCACTTGACGGTCTTTGCGGACAGTCCCGCCTTGTCGCCGTGCGGCTTTTGCAGGTCGTTATAAAAACTTTGAATTTCATGAGTGTTCAGCGCTTCCAGCTTGATCGCGCCGAGCGCAGGCTTGATATGGTTGTTGACATGCTGTGTGTAATTCAGCACCGTCATCGGCTTCACGCCGCCCAAATACTCCGTGAGCCAAACATCGAGCCACTCACCCACGGTCATTTTCAGCGGCTCCTTGTAAGTCCCGCTGTTAAGCTCTACAGCCGCGGCCTGCATCTTTTCTCGCACCTCTTTTTGGGTTTTGCCTGAAAATGAGCGCTGGATCTGCCTGCCAGTGCCGGGATCATACCCCGTCGTGATGCGGGCCTCCCAATAGGTGTATGCCGCTCCATTGCGTGTGACGGTCTTCTTTCTAATCGTGCCCGCACCCTGCGCGGCGCGTGAATTACTCTTTCTCGCCATTTTTTCCTCCTTTAAAACGCATAAGCCTGTTGATAAAATGAGAATGCGGGAGGGAACTCCTCCCGCATTCTCTTTAAGCTCTCAAAAACTCGGCAATCGCGTCCCGCGGGACGCGGATCGTCCTGCCAACGCGGACGCTCCGGAGCTTTCCACAGCGGACGATACTGTAGGCCGCCGTGCGGCCAATGCGAAGTGCCTCCCCAGCCTCGGCAACCGTGAGAACGAGCGGAAGCTCACCCTCTTTGCAGGAAGGAGCTTTATCCGGCATTGCGCTGTACTCCTTCTGCACCCGTCTGCTCCCTGAGGAACAGGCAATAGATGCCGCTGTAGTTACTGAGATTATGTCTGCGATACACGTTCCCAGGGTAACGTTCCGCCAACGCTTTCTCTGCCCAGCGGCATGCTCCTTCGTAGGTCTCGACTTCTTTGAACTCGTGATTCGGGAAAAAGCGCTTCAGGCCGATAGCTTGATCCTTATTATGCAAAATTCCTGCGCCGGTATGGCTGATGATGACAACATAATTCTCCATTTTAGATATCCTCCTCGCATCTGTCCGCGGCGTTCAAAAGACTGCGGATCGAAATCATCTTGTTAATTTTGAACGGAATCATCCCAAAAATCGCGTTCGGGAAACGATCTGCAAGCATGGCACTTGCCCAGTCGCAGGCCACCTGGAAGTCATTGAAGCCTTTATAGCTGGGCCTACGGATGTACTGGCGCATCGCTTGTGCCCGATTCCAACTGCCCATGACAGCAGCGCCGTTTGCTCCAACGACAGTGTAATACTGGAAATTATCCATCTGCATTCTCCTTCAACTTCAAATTCTCGAACCCCCAAACAGAATTGGCCTTCGGGGAAGTGCGGTCCTTGTCTTTACCGACAGGATAACCGGCGGATAAGGCAATCGAAAAGAGCAGCCCAGAAAAATATCTGTCGTTGCAGAGATTGCCAAATTTTCTGACAAACGCTGCATACAGCGTCCCGGTAGGCGTCCACACGCCAAGGGCGATCTCACAATCCTCCCTCAGGAACTGCGCCACTTTGTCAGCGGTGCTTTCCCCGCCATCTTCGGTAACAGCGTTGATCGGGAAGTCGCCAGCGAAGCGGTAATTGCTCTTGACAAGACGGCGATAAGCGGCCAGCGCCTGAACGATGATCGCGTCTCGCTCAGCGTTGAGCTTTTCTTCCAGCCAAAAATCACGCGCATCCCGCGGGACCGACTTTGCAAACGGGATGACAACGAGCCTGTCATAAAAGGCAGCGTCCTTGTTCGGCAGCAGGACGACGTGGTTGCTGCCGTAGAGAAATTTGGCACTATTTGTAAATTGCAAGTAGTTGCCAAACTTCACGTCCCCCGAAATAGAATCCGCGCCGGTCAGCTTTTTCAGCACACTGACCGCCTCTCTGCTAAGCCGCTCGTCGGATAGATCCGCGTCCACGCAAAGCTTTTTTCCGTACAGGCTCGACGTCGCAAATCTCCGGTCGAACTCGTTCACCGAAAGGGCAACAACGAGCTCGTCATCAAAGCAGTTCTTCACGACGTTGGACAGAACAGACTTTCCGGAGTGCTTGCGGCCCTGGAGCAGGATGATCGCTTTTCCATGCTGATCGGGGACAAGGAGATAGCCAACGGCCTGCCAGATCCGTTCCTGTAGGACGGGATTGCCAAGCGTGACATCAGCTAAAAACCTCTTGAATTCAGGACAATCCGTCCGTTCGCCGCGGCTGAGCGACGCCCGGAGGTGTGTCGTGACCAGAATTGCCGGCGTCGGTACAAGCTTTTCCCAGCGGTCGAGGTCAAGAACACAGTCATCAAAAGCGACACAGTTGCAATTGAAGTCGGGGTGGATAAAAAGCTTCGGCTCTGTCTTCAAAATCTTGAAAATCTGGTCGACAAAATTTGCGCTGCCGCACTGTTCGACAGCCGGTCTGCAAACCTCCATAATAACCCGTTTCAGGTCTTCGCTGCTTTTCAGGGCATAGTATCCCTGCTGGTATACCAACCACGCTTTTCTGATACAGAACATTGGTATCGTTTGCATCAGGCCTTGTGCAGCCTCATAAGGCGTGATATTATTTCCGGAACCGACACGACCGTAAACAGCGTTTTGAGCAGGACGCGAGAGCACCGCTCCGTGGACAGGCTGTATCGCCTGGGCAGGACTGCCCGATGTTTTTACCAGAGCCACGCTCTGGGTGGTATTCGTCTGAACCGGCGCGGGCAAGCGCTGGTTTGCATCGGTTTCTTTCTGGGCTTCAAGCTCCTCGACCGGGTACTCCGGATCGAAAAGTTCAAACTCCCGTGCCTGGTCCCACGCATCGTCATCCCACGTCATTTTCCATTCGCACTCTTTATGCTCCATGTCCACTTCGTCGGGATCGGTGGAGCGGAGCGCGTCCTTGAAAGCCTGCTGGTTCCGCTCGTCCTGCATGTCCTGCCGCCAAAGGGCATTGAGATCAGGGCCATCACATTTAAATAATTCCGCTGAAAACTCCTCCTTTTTTATCAATTTAGAAACCGCAATTTTGTTTCTGTGCTGCGTACTCTCCTTTCGATATGCTGATCATATCATTTTGGGGGGACAAAACGTAGGAGCAAAAAGTTCACAACAAAAATGAAGCCTCCGCCAATACTGGCGGAGGCTTCCCTATATTACGTCTCAGATGCCCGAGGCTTTTTCTTCCGGCTTGTGGATTCTTTCATCGCCTTTCGGAATTCGCTAAGCGGAAGTGCCGAGCCTTCCTGAATTTTATCGGAATCAATGTATTGATAAATTTCAACGATGCGGCGGTAATACTTTTCATCATCGAGCTGAGAGGGTTTATACTCGCTGATCTTTTCCGCAATGGGGTAGGCATCGCGAATAAATGTGTATGCTTTGAAGAAGTCCTGATCCGTCCAGGACGGCATTTCCTTCGGCGGAAACATTGCGTTCATGCTGGCAATGCTGGCAGCAAGGAGACGACGGAACTCAACGAAGTGTTCAAATGAAGCCTCTGCGCTCTTTTCATCCTCGCCGGACAGCGACGAAATTGTATCTTCACAGAAGAGAATTTCCCACGGAAGGTCGATCATCTTTGCGGAATCTTTGTCATCGACCACCAACGAGTATTCATATCGATTGCAAAGGACGAACATGCGAGCAAGAAAGTCATTCAGTTCTGTGCCATCGATTTGATGGTCAACGGTCCATTTCGCGAAGAGAGCGATAAGGTGGAAGCGATATGCCATCTCAAATTTGTGGATCTGCATGGTCGCGACAACATACTTTCTGGCTTTTTCCCCAGCTATTTCGATTGTCTTGTCGGTGGCTGTTTTGCTGTCATTTTTGCAGGCCTCTTCGTAGACCTTTTCAACGTCATCTCCCATTTCGCTGATTTTTCTGAAAATATCGTAATACGCCAGATAAGTCGATTTCAGGAAATCATACGGATTCTTGCTCTTGGTTGTGAGCATCATCAGCTCTTTCCGCCGCGCAAAAAGATCGAAAATTTCAAGCTGACGGCATTCTTCCGCCAGAGTTTTATACAGTTCCATAAACCGCAGATCAATGAAGCTATAAAAACGTCCCTTGCTCGTCATATCAGCGATAGCAGGTTCCTTTATACCTTCTTCTTTTGCTTGCTCCGTGCGCAGCTCACTCATGCTTTTGAAGACGCTTTCAGCTTTTCGCAGCGCTTTTATACCGGCCTCATCTTCATCAGTCGGAATACTCCCTTTAATACCTTTCAATTCACTTTTTAGGGTGTATGGGTAATAGTAAAAAGAGTGAACGGTCTGAGTCGCATTCTGATCATTTTCCAGCCATTCTTCCAAGAACACCAGAGCGGTAAGATTAACAATGGAATTTATGGTATCTTCGTGTAAAGATATTTTAGGCTCTAATTCATTACGAGCCTTAATCATCGCCATTTTTGCAGATTGAACAAGCCCGAGTTTAAAGAACAGATCCGTGGTACCGAATTTATTTGAACCCTGAAAAGTCTCATCCATAGCAAATTCCTCCATTGTTTTTATTGGACATAAGGGTTATATCCAATGTCAACTATAAGAGGTTTGCAGACAGATGTCAACGAACCAAAGCAAGGCTTTTTTGATTTGTTCCAATGTTCCAACGAAAAGTAGTCTATATTTACGCTCAATATCTACCTCTTTTCCCTTATTTTTCATTTTATAAAAACCATTGGAACATTGGAGCAGAGAAGTATCTATAAAAAATAGAATCTCACCGTGAGGGGTGAGGATGAGCGCCGCAGCGCGAAGGAGAGGGGACGAGGCTCGAAGCCACGCAACGCGTTGGCTTTGGGCCTACGGAACGTCCCCTCGCCTTTTTCCCCGTATCAGAAAAGGCTCACTTCTTGCGTCCTTTCAGATAGTTCTTGCCGCCCCTTATCATCAAGTACACGTTTGCCGCCAGAACGCAGCCAGCGGCAAAATCGTAGAGCGGCGTGCCAATAACGGCGAAAAAGACTGGCATGAAACCACCTCAGTCCTTCCAAAGCGCGGAACAAATGCCCTCGGCCAAAAACAGCACAAGCAGGGTGATCATCATGCCAGCCATTACGTAGTTCAAGTCCATCACGTACCCTCCCTTCATCTTTTTTTGCCGCGTGTGCTGACCTTGCAGCTCGACTTGCTGCGGCCTTTGGTGCGGTGTACATACACGGAGCAATACAGGTCTACACTGCTGCCGCGTGCTTTATAATTTGACTTTGCTTTGATCTTTCCAGACATGGTTAATACACCCCTTCATATAAAAGTTCTTCAACGTCGTCGGTTGAGAATCCCTGTTCAAGCAATCGATCGACCATCTCGCCTGTAAAGCCAAACGCCTTTGCGACCGACTTCAACAGTGTGAGATGCTCCTCCTCAGAGTGAGGTGCTTTTGGGTACAGAGGCGTATCCCAATACCCCCACGACGAGCGATAGAATTTGGAGGCATCGAACGTGCCGCGGGTGATGCGACCCCTACTATCGATCTTCACAATATCTCCCATCTCGATATCAACCTTTTCTCCACGCCCAAGCCAGTTTCCGCAGCGAGCCAACGCCTTGTTCAGAATCTCAGCGGTGGAGGCGTAGACATAGACGCCGGCCGCCGGAAAGTGGACGATGGTGAGAGGGTTGTCGCCCTTGACCAGCCACAGCGCATCCTGCTCATCCAGCACCGCAAATGAAAAAGAGCCCTCGACCTGTTCAGCCATTTTTGCAAGGCTGTCAAAGTCGAGGGCTTTTTGCTGCTCCAGAAGCTGCACCGCCACATAGCTGTCGGTCTGGATTTTTGTTTTCGGCAAATGCTTGGTATGACGAAGTCCACGGTCATTCCACAGCACACCGTTGTGCGCCAGTGCAAAGCGCTTTCCCTTTACACAGCCGAAAAAGGGGTGGTTGTTATAGTTCTTCTTCGCACTGCCCTGTGTTGTCATCCGCGTATGTCCCATAACGACATGTGCTTCCGCTGGAATACGCAGATGCAGCCGATGCGCCGCCAGCGGACGCTTATAGATCTGCAATCCTCGCGATGTGTTGTAGGCGATGCCGGTGGCATCGGTACCACGTACTTCTGCCGCAATTGATAGCTCCCGAATCAGACGACACTTTTGCTTGACGCTCAGCGAGCCAGCGTAGTCAACAAACCCAAACAAACAGCACATATTAGATTTCACCTGCGCTTTCGACTGGCTCGTTGATGTAGAGCCGGCGCTCTTTCAGATACTGGATCAGTTCAGGCTTCGTACAGCCAAGCATGAAGCTGGACCAGGACATGGCTTTCAGGTCATCGTCCGTCAGGTAGATCGCGGCGTCGATGATGCAGTCGAGCAGTTCAAGAGTTGCGATCAGCGTGTTGTACTTCAGAGTGCCCCGGAACATCCGAAATTCCACGGTGTCTGCGTTTGTCAGATTGACCGCAGTATACCGTCCGGCGTGGCGACCGCTCTTTGCATGGTCAAGAATTTCCTGCGGCTGGTCTTTGTAGCCGTACCTTGCGGCCCACTGATTCAGCTGCCCCTGTGTTCTACGACTGAACTTGAGCAGCTCATCCCAGAACTTCTCGAAGAAAAATAGGGTGCGCGCAATGGCCACATCCTGTGTGCTCTCGCTATTACCAAACGCGTTGCGGTTGACGTGAACGTGAAGGCCACAAGTCCCTGCTTGATGACTGGTATACCCCAGCCGTTTTGCTTCTTCCACGATCCGCTCCCACGGCATGCGGTGCAGGTGGAAATCAAGGGTCATTGGGTGGGTGACGATCTCGAACCCCTCATCGAGGCTGCCGTCATGCTTGCAGTAGGCCATCGGCTGCTCAGCATTGGCAATGTGCAGGATCTCGGCAGCGTTGTCACTATCTTCACCGGCACCGTCGATCTCAAGCTCAACGCCGAAGAAGCGATTGTCGTCGCCGTAGAAAATGGGAGTGGGCTTGTAATAGTAGTCGTGGATAGCGTCCCTGTCTCATACGGAGTGATAGCAGTCCTGGCAATACGGTTCGTCTCCACGGAAGAAGGTGTCCCCACGGCGGATCAGGGCGTTGCAGGTTGTACAGCGTTCAAAGTGATCGTCGAAGCAGTCCTGACACAGCGGCTGAGCATCCGTTCCCACATTGTCGTCTGTCCAGATACAGCGGTCACAGCAGGAGCAGTAGACCGTCTGATTGCTCAGGCAGGAGGGACAGAGCAGCTCACCGTCAAAGGGTGAGAGCTGTTCACGGTAAAACTTGTTGCCGCAGGAGGTGCAGACGAGGCTCGGCAGTGCAAAGACTTTGCTGTATTTTTCAATCAAATCGTCTGGTAACGATTCAAAATGCTCACTGTCGGCTGGCGCGGAACATACGAAAAAAGTACCATAGATGATGTCGTAGACTTCACCGGTTTCGGGGTGTTTTAAGGGGCGATTCTGCGGCAGGCCTGCCAATTTTCCCTCGTCGTTGCAGATCAGGGCGACGGGGGCCTCGAACGGGTACACAGCTTCGATGAGGCCGCCGACGAGGGACTGCATGGACGCGAGAGAGCCGTCAATTTCAATGGTGCGGGGATCAAGGTTGGGTTCAACTAAGAGAACGTTCATGTTGATATCTCCTTAAATAGAAATAGCACCGCGGACAACTCCGCGGTGCTTCATAAGGATGATATACAATTAAAAATAAAGCGATTTGCGATTTAGGAACGTAACATAAGGTAAAGAAAATTCAAAAGGAGAAAGCAGACCTATGAGAAGTGAAGAAGCGTTCCAAGAATCCGTGCGCTCGATGCGCAATCAGACTTTGCGTGCAGACCGCGCCGGAGATTACTGGACAGATGACGAGAAGAACCGACTGAGAATTTTATTTGACAGTGGCGTCGGTATCACCGAGATTGCGCTGGAGTTGGGCCGGACTGAACCGGCGTTTATCAGCAGATCGAGAAAATGGACCTGTATGGTCGTAAGCAAAACCCGCAGCGGCAGAGAAACGGCAAGAAGCCTCCTGAGTGCTTATGTGATCGCTGTATGGCTGATCCAGCATTGTGTCCGCTCCGGATACAGTGCGGCGTAGTGAAGGAGAAATGACGAATGTTTGAATCTTACGATGATGTTTTGACGGTTGAAGAGGCCTGCGAAGCCTTGAAAATCGGCTATAATGCGATGTACGAGTTGCTAAATACAGGTAAGCTTAAGGGCTATAGGAACGGCAGAGTATGGCGAATTCCGAGGGCCGCGTTGGTGGAGTACATCAGGAATTGTACAAATAAATAAAAGCGAAAGGCAAGCACTGCAGTAAGTGTTTGCCTTTTGCTCATGACGAGGGAATGGTATTACAGAAGAACGTTTCATGTGATCTCGCTTTTTTCCTGTACGCGTAGCCGATTATAAAGAGTAGCCCGACTAATGCCAAGCTTTTTTGCAAGCTCAGACATTGTACAATTATTTGCACTGCAGTAGTGCGTCAATATAGCGTACTCAGCGTTACGGACATCTTCGCGGTAGCTGCCGCTGATCGGTAGCGGGATATTCGGACAGACCTCTTTCGTTGCCTGAATATCTAGGCATTCTGACACAAGGCCGGAAAGATAACCACCTTCATTAAGTCGCTCGGGCTCTGCCAGAGCGGTGATCCGCTCTGCTACGCTGACGAGTTCACGAACATTGCCCGGATAGCCGTACGAAAAGGCTTTAAAAAATGCTTGGTGAAGATAAGGATGAATGCGAATGGCAAGATCACTGTCGAAGAAATTGAGGTAGTGCTCATAAAGCAGAGGGATATCTTCCGGACGCTCACGTAAAGGAGGTATTCGCAAGCAGAGAATATTGATACGATAATAAAGATCGTTTCGAAATTCACCGCGGGCGACCATCTCTGGAAGATTTCTGTTTGTCGCAACGATAAATCGCACATCGACGGAGACGGGTGCGCTGCCGCCAATCCTGACGATCTCACGTTCCTGCATAACACGGAGAAGTTTGGACTGGAAGCTAGGCGAAAGCGCATCGATATCATCAAGGAATACCGTTCCGTGATTTGCGAGTTCGATTAGGCCACTTTTGCCTTTTGAAGAGGCACCTGTAAAAGAATTTGCAGTATAGCCGAACAGTTCGCTTTCTATCAGGGTGTCTGGAATCGACGCACAGTTGATTGCAACGAACGGGTAATGACGCCGCTGACTGTACCCGTGTATGCTTTGGGCGAAGAGCTCTTTGCCGGACCCAGTTTCCGCATTAATCAGCACTGTGGAATTTCTCATAGCAAACCGCTTTGCAGTATCGATGGCTTTTCGGATGGCGGGGGAGGTCCCTATAATGTCTTCAAAGGAATAGCGTGTGGAAAAATTTTTTCTCTTACTTTCCTGCCGGATCATCGCCTCGGATTCCAGAATGCTGGAGGCTTTTTCAAACATGAAGCAAATGCGCGGAAAGCTGCTACCGATTTTGAGTGGAAAGATATTACCGATCACATCAGTATCGAAAATGGTCAACTGTGTGTTGCTTTCCTGTCCGCCACTGCGTTGCAAGCGTTCGATGATTTTGGAGGGAAGAATATCCGTTAGAGGCTTTTGCAAAACGCTGTCCCGATAACAATGGAGAATATCAAATGCTGTCTTATTTACATAGGTAATGGTCATGTTTGAATCCGTATAAATCACACCACAAGTGGTGCTTTCCAGAAGAGATCGGACTTCAGAAACGTATTGATTTTCCCTTTCCATATTGCGGATGATCTGAAGCGCGTTATTAATACCGTCTTCGATACACTTTCGACTGAAATAGTAATAACCGTCCATGCCGTGCTTTTCTGCGTGCATCAAGCTGGTACTGTTGCCAATCACCCCGGTATAGCCATCCGCTTTCAGTTGCCGAATAAGATCTTTGACCCCATCCTGGGAATAAAAAAAACGATTGTATTTAATATGAAGGCATTGCTCAAGACTTGATAGATCAATTTCGTACTGCGGCGATAAAACGACCGCAGTTTTTTTGTAATCCTTTACCCTGTTGTGTAGCAAAAGAAAATCCTGAAGGTTGGGCAGAACGATATAGCACGGGATCGAGATAAGCGGAGCAAGGCGCTCATAGTCAAACGGGCCAAGGACAATCGCCTGTATCGCTTTTTCTTCGATCAGATTCAATACAAAGTTGATGTCAATATTTGCAGGGGCGCCGTTATCCGGAATAAAGAAAAGCTCGACTTGCGGAAACATATCCGCAGTCTTGATTTGTTCTACATATTTTTCAAAATAGCTAGAGCCCACAACAGCAATTTTCTGCACGGGCAGAACACCTCCTTGAAAGACACGTTGTTTCCATGTATAGTTATTATATATAAAGTCTGCATTGATGTAAACAATTATATACGTAGATTCTAAAAAAATAGACACATTTGCCGCTGGAAGAGTAGTAAACAATGTTTCTTGTATAAAACACACAGAAACTAAGCGAATGTGGCGATCGATAGAGACAATAATTTGTTTAAAAGCGTGGCTTGTAGTTGGCACGCAATTTGCTATTATAAGCGTGACCGAGCTAATTCGGTGAAAATAAAAATGGAGGAAAAGAAATGAAAAAAAAGATCTTATCGTTTTTGCTGTGTGTTGCAGCAGCACTGTCGCTCACTGCCTGTGGCGAGCAGGGGCAGACTGATTCTTCCGACAGTCTACCCAAGATCAATGATCTTGAGCTTCTCAGCGGTGCAGCTACCGGCTCGTGGTATACCATCGGTGCCGGTATCGCAGATAAGTTCAATGACAACTATGATGGCTTCCCGATGACCGCTATCCCCGGCCCCGGCTCTATCGGTAATGTGCCGGTTATTGCATCCGGAGATTCCGAGATCGGTATGAGCTATGGCCCGTTTTTGATTGCGGCGCAGAACGGCAAGGCGCCTTTTGAAACCTCTTACACCAATCTGCGTGCGATCTGCGCAATGCAGCCCACGGCAATTCAGCCGCTGACCACGCTTGACATCGATACGTTCGGTGAGTTTGTAAACGGAAAGATCAAGGACACCTTGGGCTGCTATCCGGTCGGCAATGCGTCCACTTTCGTCATTGAGACTATTTTCAAGCAGTATGGTCTGGACAGTATCTCTGCAATTGAAAGCTGGGGGGCCAAGGCGTATTACGCTGACGGCGGTTCCCTCTCCGATGCATGGTCGGATCGCCACGTTGCGATCATGATGCCGATGCAGAACGTTCCTGCTTCGTCTGTCACGGAATCTCTGGTTACCCGCTCCGATGGACATCTTTTCAGCTTGGATGATGAAGTAATCGAAAAGCTTGTTAATGAAAACGGCTTCTCCGCTTATACCATCCCTGCCGGCACGTACGAGGGCCAAACAGAGGACATTAAAACGGTCGCGCTCCCCATTGTTATCTTTACGACCGAAGATGCCGACGAGGAAATGATCTACAATCTTACCAAGAGCATTTATGAAAACAAGGAGTATTTCGAGGGTGTTCACAGCTCGTTTGCAGAGTTTGATCCAGATACGATGAATGAAGGCACGGCCATCGCGCTTCATCCCGGTGCAGAGCGCTTCTACAAGGAGATCGGTCTGATGTAAATGTTTTACTCCTAAGAGCAAATATTAGAGAGGTTTTATATGAACGAAGATAAAAAAACAAATACGGGCGGTCTGGATACCGCCCCAGATTTCGAAAACTTTGAGAAAGCGGATGTGTCTGAAGAGCTGCTGGAAGAGGCCAACGGAAAATACAGAGATCTAAAGGGCTTCCCTCGCTACCTCGCTTTCGGCATCGCTGTCGCGACCACACTCATTATTTTCTATACCGCGTTTGCAGGCGTTTTTCTACCGATGGTACAGCGCAGCATTATCATCTGCTCCATGTCGGCGCTGACTTTCCTTTGGTGCCCCACAACGAAAAAAAGCAAGTTTGATCGTTCAAAAGTCCCCGTATACGATTGGATCATGGTCGCAATGTCGATTTTTTCCTTCGTATGGACCGTCAGCAATAACGAACGCTTTATGACAAGAGTCCCGTTTGCTTCGGAGATCCAGACCCTTGACTATGTGGTAGCGCTGGCATTGGTTTTTATGATCATTGAAGTAGGCCGCCGTACGCTTGGTATTTCGATCTCAATCATTACACTTGCTTTTATTGCCTATGCGTTCTTAGGCCCATACTGCCCGGCGATGTTCCGCTATAAAGGAATCACGCTTGCTAAATTTGTAGAACAGACCTATCTGACAACCGAGGGTATGTTCGGTTCGCTGACCGGTATGGCTGCGACACTGCTTTTCGGATTCCTCGCATTTGGCACATTCCTCCAGTGCGTGGGCGCCGACAAGTATTTTATGGACATCTGCATTTCCGTCGCAGGACGCCGCCGCGGTGGCCCGGCAAAGGTGGCCGTCATCTCCAGTGCTGCAATGGGTACGATCTCCGGCAGTTCTATTGCCAATGTTGTGACGACTGGTACGCTGACCATCCCGATGATGAAGAAGACTGGTTATACCGCAGAGGAAGCGGGTGCGATTGAGACCTGCGCGTCTACCGGCGGTCAGATCATGCCTCCAATCATGGGTACGGGCGCGTTTATCCTCGCAGAAACCGTTGGCGTGCCATATAGTGATGTCTGCTTTGTGTCCATCATTCCGGCGATTCTGTTTTATATTGCAATCTATTTCTTGGTCGATTTGATTGCCAGGAAGCGCAATCTGCACGGACTTCCCGCATCTGACATTCGCCCGCTTAAACAGACGATGCACGCTGGCGGTGTGTTCTTTATCCCCATCCTGATCCTCGTCGTATTGCTGGTCCTTGGCTATACGCCGTTCCTCAGCGGTGTCGGCTGCGCGCTTTTGATCTTGTTGATCGGCCAGATCCGAAAGGACACGCGCGTATCTGCCAAAAAGATCGTTTTTGCACTGGAAGACTGCGCCAAGAGCTTGATGTCCATCGGCGGCGTTATCTTCTGCGCTTCGCTGATTGTTTCGATGATCAACATTACGGGTCTGATGATGAAGACCTCTGCGATCATCCTCAGCTTTTCGCAGGGGAAGCTCTGGCTCACCCTTCTTTTGGTCGCACTGATTGCCTATATTCTCGGTATGGGCCTACCGATTAGTACGAGCTACATTATCCTTGCTACCCTGTCCGCGCCGGCCATCGTGTCGCTTGGTGTTGATATGCTGGTCGTCCATCTGACGATTTTCTGGTTTACTCAGCTTGCGACGATCACACCTCCGGTATGTATGACGGCCTTTGCCGCTGCGGGCATTGCTCAGGGGCAGCCGATGAAAACCGGCTTCACTGCACTTAAAATGGGCTTTACCTTCTATTACGTGCCTGTGCTCTTCGTCTATTCTCAGCTTATCAACGGTGCTTGGTGGGTTCAGTGCATAATTGCGGTCTTTGCCATCATTGCGATCTATTTCCTTGGAACCTTCACTGAGAAGTACTTTATGGGCGATCTCGGGAACATCCAGCGCTTTACAGGCCTTGCGATTTTTGCCGTTATCTATTTCATGATGTTTGATGGATTGACCATGCCGATGCGCGGTGCATTGCTTGCATTGGCAGTGGCCCTGATCGCATCGCTCTACATTGTGCAGAAAAAGAAACAGCAGGCGGCCGCTTAACGTCTCATAATGCGTTCATATTTCCTCTAATACTTTCTTTGCCAGAATGGAATTAAATCCATTCTGGCAAAGAGGGGACTTTTTAGCGCCCAAAATTCAGAAAAATCTAATAAAATTCATAAAAAAAGAATGAAAATTCAACCAAGGAGGATATTATTATGGAAAAGGTAACAGTGATCGGCGGCGGAAACGGTGCATTTGCAACAGCTGCTGACTTAACGATCCGAGGCAATCAGGTTACGCTTTTTGAGCTTCCACGTTTTGCCGCAGGACTGAGTGAGGTGATCGAAAAAGGCGGCATTGAGATGGAGGCCTATGCCAATAACGGTCTGACGGGCGGATTTGCAAAGTTGCATAAGATCACCACAGATATCGGTGAGGCGCTTGCAGAGTCAGACATTGTGTTCATCGTGGTTCCCACATATTCAATGGATACGATCGCTTCTCTGTGTGCTCCGCATCTGCGCGATGGGCAGATTATCGTGCTTACGCCGGCTAACTTCGGTGGTGCACTGTACTTCCATAACGTGATGCGCAGTGCCGGATGCACGGCAAAGGTAACTCTCGTCGAGCTTTCCTGCATGATTTATGCCTGCCGTAAAAAGACGCCCTCTTCTGTTTGGGTGCGCGGCTACAAACACAATATGGGAACAGCCTGCTTCCCCTCCTGCGACACAGATGTGGTCATGCCCCGTCTGAAGACGCTGTATCCTCACCTCAAAGAATATCACAATGTTCTTGAAACCGGCCTGTCAAACATCAATACGACCATGCACACCTCAATCATGCTTCTTAATGCCGCATGCATCGACAACGAGGAGGACCGCCTGTTCTATCGCGAGTGCTGCACAAAGTCGCTGGACAACCTGATGGATGCGCTGGACGCTGAACGCCGGAACCTGAACGTGTTAGGGGATACCGATATCCCCCATCTGACGGATATTATTCGAGACTGGTACGCTCACCAGGGCGCGGAGGGTAATACAATCTCCGAGCTGCAGCACTCTCTGCCGCACTTTGGATACAGCCCGATGCCCAAGACCATGGATTATCGCTATATCACAGAGGATGTTCCGTTTGGCCTGATTCCGAGCGTCGAGTTCTTCAAGCAGTTTGGCTTTGAGTATACCGTGCATAAAGCACTTGTCGATGTGATCTGCGCCGTCTGCAAGCGCGATTTCTACAAGGAAGCCCGCACCATGGAACAGCTCGGCATTGCTGGTATGGACCGTGAACAGTTAATTCGCTATCTCGAAACCGGAAAGTAAGCGTTTAAGGGGTGAGCTTGAAACCATAGAACATCTTATGGAATCAAGCTCACCCCATACCTCGGCCAATAAGGAGTACGAACAATGAAATTTTCCAGCAAAGTTGAAAAATGCGGCCTGTCTCCGATGCGCAAGTTCC
>ENA-OOZG01001160-OOZG01001160.1-human-gut-metagenome-genome-assembly--contig:-NODE-1160-length-19558-cov-4.987592_pt1 | contig 19558 bp, 26 predicted proteins | sample MGYA00241706_ERZ501384 | MGnify/ENA primary metagenome ERZ501384 (study PRJEB25962, sample SAMEA2042742) | human gut metagenome | biome: human gut; feature: human-associated habitat; material: faeces...
CCATCATTATCTCAATCGATCTGTATCCTTCTGGCATTAACTGTGTCATAAATTCTCTACAAGCTCCACAAGGTGGAATGGCTTTTCCATCTCTATCAATAGCAATTACTCGTTTAATGGAATCTTCACCATTTGTAATCATATTGAAAATTGCGTTTCTCTCAGCACATACGCCTAATGTACATGCTGTATCTACACACACTCCAACATAAATTTTACCTGAGACAGATTCTATTGCTGCGGACACTCCGCCTGCCTCAATAATTTTAGAAATATCTCGTGGTTTTAAAACCTGTTTTGCTGCATCATATAATTCTTGCCATTTATTATCCATTGATTAAATATCCTCCACTCATCTTACCCCCAATCACTTTCAACTACATCCAGTTTCTTTACCAGCATATCCTTAAGAACAATAAAAGCCGGAATAAAACTGTCACGTATCAGCATAATCATTTCATCAATTTCATCTTCATTATATATATGAACAGAAGTATTGCGTTTTTTCAGCATAAGCAGCCATACCTCAGAATCATTAATAAATCCAATTTTATAACCAAGCTGCAAGATTTCACGAGGCGAACCGGTAGCAGCACCTTCCACACTATGCATTCTCATAATTTCCTGCAATGCTTTCCATGCAAGTTCAAAAGTCAGATTAAATTGTCCAATAATCCCTGTTCGATATATATCATTTCTTTCTGCAAGTTTAAAATCCGCCTCTGCCAATATAGACAGACTATTTGTAAAGTTTTCAAGTTTTTTCATAAATTATAACACCATCCCTTTCTATTTCTTGTTTCAATTCATCTGAAATTTTTACATCTGCTTGTACGACATCAAACATAAGAAGAGAATGTATATTTTCCTTGACATCCCAATAAAAATGTTCAAAATCTCCACCATATACTGCGATATCTATATCACTTCTTTCTGTATTTGTGCCTCGTGCACGGGAACCAAACAGTATAATTTTTGTGACAGAATACTTCTTCGCCAAAAAAGAAAGTTCCCTCAATATTCGATCTGGAAGATTATATTTCATATTTATCGTCATATAAAAATCTCCTTGTAAATAAACTCAATACTCTATATAATATATCGTCATAATTTTAGAAAACTAAACAAATCATTTTCCCTTTTATTATATCTTTACATATTCTGCTTCATTCCCATGTTTTTGAATCAACCCCATCAGATCATCCGCCTGCACCAAATTGGAAAGAAGTTTTGAAGCACCTGAACCTTTCAGCTCAAGAAGTTCCATAACTGCACTTCTTCCAAACACCTCATCAAAACCAAACTTTTCAAAGAGTCTATGATTATGAACTGTCGTTTTTACTGAGAAATCACTACTTTTTTCGGAAAGTACACTTTCAATATCCACTTTTTCGTCTTGAATGTCCACTTTTGCATCCCCAAAATCTTTCTCCTGTGAAAAATCGTATTCAAGTGTAGCTCTCAGTTCTGATGCACTACCATACATAACGGTTGCTCCATCAAGCACCCATTCTTTGTGATGTTGTAATCTCGAATCTTTCCGGCGTGTTTATAAATCCCCTGAAAGAGTTTACGGTGGATAGAGATATACGCGTTTGGCGAAAATGAAAACGCTGTTTCAGAAAGAATTTCTGCAATACGGGACGAAACCTTATCTGCTTCTTCGGTACGTTCATCATCAGACAAGTGCACTGGTCTTTCTTCATAGTAGCTGTCAATAAGACTTTGTGCTTCTTTCATCGTGATTTTGCCTTCAATGTTCTGAATGGCGGTATCAATCAAATATTTAGATGGTTTGAGTCCGTCCACTGCCTGAAGTCCGATTGCCGTACTCCAAGCATACCCCTTATGAGCTTTATCCGGTTCAGACTCCCTCAAATATTCCTTAAACGGGTCTTTTTCCATATCCACTACCTCGCTTCATAGTCTTATTCTGAACTCTGTTGTATTTTTGTTGACACTATTATATATGCAATTCCTGGCTAAATACCCCATCTTACTTTGTTATTCCGCTTCTTCCTCTGCATGGAAACCAGACATAAATCTTTTGAGCAGGAAAGAGCAAAAGTATGGGAAGGTATATATTTTGTCCTCATGTCCAATATTGTTTTTTGACAGCTTGATACCGTATCGGATATCTGGGTAATGTTCGGAGGCAATCAGTGTTTTCATGGATTTTGCACGTCCACTCTTTGCCTTAGCCTCAACGGGAATCAGGGATACTGCTGAACGAATAAAGAAATCTGCTTCCAATGTGGAATCCTCCTTCTTGTAATAGAACAGCTTATACCCTTGCTTAATCAGGGCTTCACCCACCATATTTTCATAGAGTGCTCCCTTATAAACCCCAAGATTCCTGTTGGCTCTTAAATCTTCCTGAGATTCATCGTCCAGCATCGACACCAAAAGACCTGTATCGGAAAAATACAACTTAAAGGTGTCCGGCTCGTAATTGCCGCCAAGAGGCAGTTCGGGAAATTCCATGCAGTAGCAGATATTTACCATACCGGCATCGCAGAGCCACTCAGCACGCCCCCTGTAATCCCGAAATCTTGCGCCGGAGGCCACCTTGGAAATCTGGAATTTCTTGTTTTCTCTGGCAAGCTGAGGCGCAACACGATTAAATACATTGATAATCCTTGTCTGATCAACGCCAGAGGCATATTTGCGAATGTCCTCTTTATAGTCTGCAATAAGCTGTTTTTGTATATCAAGCGTGCCCTCAAAGGTATTTCTTTCGATATACTCACGGACAACCGCAGGCATACCGCCAAGGATATTATAGTCCAAGAACATGGAATGGAAAACATCCATCTCCAATTCACTGAAAGGTATAAATGCTTTCATGTGGGAAAGCAGGTTTTCCACTGTTTCATTTCCATAGCCTTTTGCCCACAAAAACTCTTCAAAATCCATGGAGAACATCTCGTAGTCCTTTTTGTATCCTACGCTGTTGCTTTCAATTTTTTTGTAATTGACACCCAGCATGGATCCGCTGCAAATCACATCAAAGCGGCCGTCGATACAAAAGAATTTAAGAGATGTAGCGATTTCCGGAAATTCTGTAATCTCATCAAAAAATATAAGTGTTTTCCCGGGCACGAATTTTTTTGACGGGTCAATCAGTGAAATGTTTTTAATAATGTCGGCGGCCTCATAACCATCGGCAATAATGCCCTTGTATTTCTCATCACGAACAAAGTTTACCTCAATGATGCTCTCATAATGCTCTTTGGCAAAGTGCAGAATGGATTCCGTCTTTCCGATTTGTCTGCTTCCCTTAATAATAAGCGGTTTTCTGTTTTTATCCGCTTTCCACTCCTCAAGAAAGAAGTCAACCTTTCTTTTCAAATACATAGTAATCATCCTCTCACAAAAGTGTTCAGTCTTATCATACACAAATCATGTGTGATTATCAATTCAGTTTTCACATTTCATGAGCGAATCATTCAACACTTTACACATTTTTAGGCGGTCATCACGGTACAGCGCAACTCTTTATCCTCATGCACCACGCCGACAGCGATATAATGTACCTCGTCAAGCACCGCCTCTAAGATGCACTCAAAGAAGTCATAAGCTCTAAGTGGAATTAACACATTTTTTGTATATCTGATTATCAAACGAATTTACCACCGACATGCGCCACAAAGCGCACAAAAAGCACCACAACCCTTTATTTCTCCTAAGGAATCGATATCGAAGTCAGGTCTCTGGGTGATGCCGCTGTTCACGACCTCAACGGCCTTATCTACGACCTCATCGTAGGATCTGCCATTTTCCATCCCAGATACTCTGCTTACATTTACACTCCTACAGAAAATGTGGGCATGCTGTCATATACTTCTCTAAGTGGGCTCCAATTCTTTAAATCAAAACCATCGTCTTCTTTATCGTCCGCATCAGAAAAAATATCTCCGCTTTCTTTTCCCTCTTTATCTCCCTCTTCAACTGTATTCGGGAGTTTCTCATAAGCACCTGATTTATGAAATTCTGTCGAAATACGGTTGACAGCCGCAAAGATGTACTCCCTGTCAGGATCATTTTTTGATATGCCACTTAGGGCAGAAGATATGATCCGGTCAGCCTCTTCCTTGCTCTTTGCATGCTTTAGCTGTTCTTCTACAGCTTCTGCCATTCTTTGTACCCTCAAAGCATGTGCGTACATGATGGGATTGGTTTTTCTTAAATAATCCATTTCCTTCTGCGAAAGCTTTTTCCCCGACTGAAGCTTGGCAGTTATCTGGGCATCCATCCTTGAGCGGTCTTCTTCAGACATCTTTTCTACGTCATTTCCGCTTTCTAAGATATACTGAGCCAGTTCTTTTGTTGTCGTAATCTTTTTAGGCTCTTCCTTTTTTAGATTCATGTAAATATTCATAAGGCTTCTCCAAATATATGTAATACGATGTTTATCCTCAAAAGAAAAAGCGCATTTTTCAACTAAATTCAATCCATTGAAAAACACGCTTCCATCGCTACTTGCTATATCGGCAGATTATATAGTTTCCTTAACCCTATTTACTTCACGCCACGCTGCAAGGCTCTATTTACTCAATTGCCAAACTAAATTCTAGTCTCCTTCTCTTTAAACCAGAAGTTACTTCGGCAAAACCTTAGGTAGAAGTTACTCTGGCGAACTTTTCCCCTTTTATGCTATATTTTATCTGCTGTGTCCCGGATCTTTTTCGGAGGTGTTGTAATGAGTAAAAATAAACATTTGAGTCTCGATGACAGATCTAAAATACAGCTGATGCTTGATAATAAAGAATCCTTTTCCTCGATTGCTTCTTCACTTGGAAAAGATCCATCCACTATTTCCAAGGAGATCCGGAATCATCTCCAGTACCGCAAAGTAGGTGCCTATCATCTTCCCTACAACAGCTGTACCAAACGGGTCTCCTGTCCGAAATCCCACATCTGCACAGAATGCCATGCTGCCAGAAAATATACTTTATGCAGGCGCTGTTCCATGTGCAATTCTCTGTGTAAAGATTTCGAAAAAGAGACCTGCAAACGTCTTCTGAAACCGCCTTATGTCTGTAACGGCTGTGGAAAACGGGCTGTATGCAGTCTTGAAAAAAGGGTATACAATGCTGATTTTGCCCACCGGGAATACCGGGATGTTCTTTCGGAAGCCAGATCCGGTCTTTCTTATTCAGAGGAAGAAATCCGCTATCTTGACGAATTTATTTCTCCGCTGATTAGAAAAAAGCAGTCTCCACACCACATTTGTGCTACCAATGCGGATTCTCTCACAGTAAGCGAAAGAACTATTTACCGGCTGATCGATGCACGCATTATCTCTGCCATGAACATCGATCTTCCCAGAAAGATCCGCTATAATGCGCGTAAGGTAAAATACCACCTGAAAGTCGACAAAGCCTGTCGGATCGGACGCACTTATGAAGATTTTAAAGGATATCTTCTGGAATATCCTGATCTTGCAATCACTCAGCTGGATTCGGTGGAAGGGAAAAAGGGCAGTAAGGTTCTTCTTACCATTCACTTCGTGAAAGCAGAATTTATGATTGCCTTTCTCCGTGACCACAATGACTCCCAGTCCGTGATCGATATCTTTGAACGGCTTTACTTGGAATTGCGTCCGGATCGTTTCTGTTCACTGTTTAAAGTCTGTCTTGCAGATAACGGTACCGAATTTTCAAATCCGAGAGCAATCGAATACGACCGGCAGGGAAATCTGCGCACCCATATTTTTTATTGCGATCCAAGCTCTCCCTACCAGAAAGGCTCCGCAGAACGTAACCATGAATTTATACGCTGTTTTCTTCCGAAAGGAACGGACTTTTCACCCTACTCGCAGGAAGATATCTGTCTTATGATGGATCATATCAATTCCTACAGCCGGGAAAGTTTGGGGAATAAATGCCCTTATGATGTGTTTTCTTTTCTGTATGGGCAGGAGATCCTGGATCTTCTTGGGTGCCACAGAGTTCCTCCCCAGGACGTGACACTCAATCGATCCATTTTTCACAAGGAGGACAGCCATGAGAGCAGATAAGGATTCCATTGATTACCAGGTTAATTTAGTAGCATTGCAGGAGATGGAAGAAGTGGTTCCCATGACACTCAGGGAACGCTGCTGTCTCCGTAAGTGGGTACGACAGGGCAATGAAGTCGAATCGAACCCATGGAATTACATGGATTCCGACGGAATGCCCCTGAACTACCTGCAGGCTTTTCGTATCAGATTTGGCTATTCCAGTGGTCCGTGGGACTACTGGAAAGGATCTGACACGCAGCTTCTTTGGGATGAACAGAGCCACTGTTTTCTCTCCAAAGATGAATTCTTTTAACTGACATGACATACCGGGACACAGCCACATAGGCCTGCCTATACGGGTGGAATTTACTAAGGCGAAAAAACAGAAAAATCCCACTTGCGGTTTACTATGCCCTTTTTTCCTTGTATAAGGTCTATTTTACGCTATGTTTTTCCAAAAATCATCTGTTTTTAAGCAGTTTTTGCGCAGAAAAATCCCTGCCCACATGTAGGGCAGGGATCGACCGGACATTTACTTTGTCAAACTGGAACTTACTTTGTCATTTGACCTCCCTATTTCTATTATTTAGTAAAATTCAATAATTCTTGAACCTTTTCTCGATATTCTTGGTTGTGATCTAACCATATTTCTGTATGTTCACTATCAGTTACCGTCCAAATCATTTTAATTTCTTCATTTTGTATTGAATCATATATTTCTTGTCCCATAAACTGTGGGGTTAATGTATCCGCTTCACTGTTTATTACCAAAACCGGAATTTCAATATCTGCAATTTTGTCACATACATTTGCATCATCATAACTAAATCCCAATTCCATTTTGTTGATAATGTTGCCACAGAATGTCATGTAAGATATAGGCAATCCAATATCCATCTTTCTCATTTCTTCTTCTACCATCCATTTCATATCACTAACCGGACAATCTAGAATCAGAAAATCCACTTTGTTTTCAACATCCTTATCTCCCATTGCTAATCCTGCAGTTGCTCCACCAAACGATGTACCCCATATTCCTATCACTTGCTCCGGTGCATGGCTATAGACATAATCAATGTAATCAATCAAATCATATTTTTCCCAGTATCCAAATGTAGTATATTGAGCTGTATTTTCGTTGCTACTTCTCTGGTCATAAGTCAATACATTATATCCTTTCTGCAAAAACATTTCTGCTAAAGGATAATTGGTATAACGATTTCCACCAAGACCATGCACTAAAATAACTGTTGGATTATTCTTATCTCCTTCTTCACCAAGAGCATATATGTAATCTGCCGGTATCATATGTCCATCAAAAGTTGAAGTGATTTCAACTTTTTCTATAGTATATGTACTGCAGAAAACATCATAATCCATATTATATCTTTCCCAAAAACTATCTTTCACTTTTGAAGTATCTTCACAAGTAACCAATTGAGTAGACCCCATGAAAACTTGCGTCCCTATAAAATAGGACATTCCCACAAACAAAAGTAAAATAACTATAACTATTATCAACAATATTTTTGTCCATTTCTTCATCGTTTTCTCCTAAAAATTCAAATTTTTTTATTATCCAAGCTCTAAATCCAGCCACCTGGCATTTGCCCAGCTACGCTCTTTTTTTTGTAGAAACTCATCACTAAAACAAAAGATATAAGCTGACCTAGATTTCCTGCAAAATTATTATATGATTGTAATAAACCTGCAAATCCCTCTCCATCTTTGAGGTAGGATGATAAATCAAATACTTTTTCATGTAGACCTCCCAGATTAAAATTCTTCAATGTATTTCAACAATGGCTCTAAATACGACTTATCCGTCCAATCACACTTTTTCCCCACTGCACACATCAATGCTTTTTGCCAAGGTTCATATTCGTCTGGATTTTGCTTCGCAACTGCTTTCTGTAACATCTTGCAAAGCGTTCTATCCGTAAACTTCATTTTTTCTTCATCCCATGCTCCTCGACAATAAAACGATGGAATATTACTAAGTGCATCTTTAAAATGCATCTCCCTCACCTGTTGTATTGCTTTCTCCTCATATGGAGAAGCACCAACTGCAAATACTGCAATCTTCTTGCCTGTCAATTGCCCTATATTTTTCTTTAAGAATTGCAACCCTGCAATACCAGAAGCATATACACCTCCACCCAAAATGATAACATCATAATTCAACAAATTAGCGACTTTAGCATCCTTAGTTTCTACATAATCATAGCCAAGTTCCTCCACTAACCAATCCACATACTTTTTCGTTGCTCCATATTTTGATTGATATAAAATAATACCTCTACTCATAATCTCAAATCTCCTTTAAATTATCTTCAATTTGTATAATGGTCTGTATAGTAATCTGCAACTGCTCTTCAGACACTCCTTCAAACATTCTCTTCAAAAGATTCATACTCCTTTCATCGTTTTTCTCACAAAACTCCTGGCAATATGGTGTAAGTTCAATGCGTTGCTTTCTCTTATCCTGTTCATCAACAGAAATACTTACAAAGCCCTTCTTCTCGAGTTTCAACAGTATCTGCTTCACATTCTGATGAGAGCTACCCATAATTTCTGCTAACTCTTTAACTGTAGGAGCTTTTTTGCATAAGTTGATACATATGATTACAAAAAACTGTTTCCAACTAATTTCTTTCATAGTACTGTCCGCCATTGCCTGAAATCTGTTCTCAAAGGCACTTAGCAATCCCAACAGAAAATAGGATGATTCAATGCCTGTAAAATTCACATTATCACTTCTAATTACTTCCTTTAAATTCATTACGCCTCCAAAAGGTAATATGTTACTTTATTAAAGGTAACACATTACCTTTTATTTATCAATAGAAAAGACCGACAAAATATTCGCCTTTAACATGACAGAAAATTCAAATTTTTCCTAGTCCAAATATGTCTATTATAACAGAAGTTATTTTGCACCAAGAATTTAAGAATGCGGAGCTTTACACTCCGCACCCACACTACACATATATTAGCTCATCTAATACAATTTCTTCTGCCGAACTTCGCACATTATTCATTAGCCCTACCCACTTCATTTGATCGGAAGTTTTCAATTCTTCTGTAATTCCTGCTTCTGCTTTCATCTGCTCCATAAGAAGCTCCATTCTCTCATAACACTCCCCATCTACCTCATGCAAATGATCATTCAATTTGCCCTCCAGCAGCAACTTAATATATTGTCCTCTGTGGTATGATTTCAAATACTCCCACCGCATTCGTCCGTACCTGCCAATCTCATAACGTGTCCCCTCCGGTAGCTGCAAATCCGGATAATACAATCCATCTGCTCCAAGTGTGTAACTGATTCCATTTTCTCCAATGATGTGTTTCTCCATAAACTGCTCCTATCTGCCACCTCTATCCGCTCTGTAATGATGGCTCTGTCTATTATTTTCTCGTTCCTTTACTTCCTGCGTTTTTCGTTGTAACTTCGCTTTTAAGTTGTCTGGTTCTACCTTATTTCCGGTCTGTTGCTTCCACCTTGCAATTGCCGACTGATAATTGTTATACTCTGCCCTAGAAGCCTTATATTCAGTCAGAAACTCCTTTACATTCTTGTAGCCATAACCCTGCACAATACTTGATAAATACTGCTTCATATTGCCTATCTGTGTCTTTATCTGTTCTGCCTGTTCCTGCAATTCCTTGCGCTGTTTTGCCTTGAATATACCCTTTGTTCCGGCAAGTTCCTTTTCCACATTTGCAAGCTGTTGCTCCCTCTCATAAAGAGCGGTATTCTGCCTCTCCAGTTTATTATAAATATCTGCAAGCCTCGGATACTTGGAAGCAAGTGCTGACTTCTTCGGCATTTCCGCTACAGGCTCGCTTTTGGCTTTTCCCCTCTTAAACGCTGTCTGCTCCGGTTCTGCCTTTACAATCGTTTCCATGCCCTTATCCTTTTGTGAAGCCCTCTTGAACAACTTACCAATGAGAAGTTCCAACGCATAAACAGCGGTCATAATAATACTTTTTAGTAGTACCGGATTTCTCCCCGACTTCTGAATGGAATCCTTTACTTTCTGTCCGATTTCGCCCTGCTTCACATCCATAATCTGCACCTCCGGCACGCCGCAAACCAGCGCCCTGTCCACCGTCTGATTCCACATGGAACGAACTTGATTATCCGCTTTTATCTGCTCTGCTTTTGGATTGTTCTTGCCAACCTTTTTCATCGGTAGATACACCCCGTTCTTATCAAATACTTTCAGTTTCTCCCTATCATTCCGCACATAAATATTGATAAGATCTGTATAGGAGCGTTTCACTTCATCAAGGAAAACAGCGCTCTTAAACCGGCTGTCTTTTATGGTAAATACGTTCCGCTCATATACTTCGCCCTTGGGAATGATTTTACAGCCACACCGAAGCTGTCCTACTTCATCCAGTATCTCTTTCTTGGTGCGTACATGCTTTCCGTTTTCATCATAAAACATATTTCTTGTGGCAATCTTCTCCACAGGCTCATCAAGCAACTTTCGCTCCGAAAAGATAAGATGGATATGATAATTGGTCTTGCGTTTGTTATGGTGCAAAGCAGCGATACACTCCACACCGTAATTTTGTTTGAAGTGTTCCGTAAAAAGTTTCAGCAGCCTGTCCGGCTCATAATCCACAAAGCTTTCCGGCAGTGCAATGATCAGTTCCCTTGCTTCAATGCACTTGCCTTCCGTTCCGCTTTTCTTAAACTCCTCCTGATTACACTTGGCAAGTTCCGTCCAAAACTTACGGTCAGTTGTTTCATAAACTGCGTACAAATTTTCCTGCCTTGCGTGACTGGAGATATAGTTAATCCTGCCTTTTAAATTTGTCAATTTTGACATCTGTATAAATGAATTTCTTACAATAGACATTGCCCCCTTTCTTTGAAAAATGATGGCGATTATGCCATTGTGAGTGGACACATAGGTGTCCGTTTACGAACTCATTGCCGTATCCGGCATGGACACAAATGCGACAGCATTTGAAAGGGCAGCTATGCTGACCTTCGCCCCCTGCAAGGGCGAAATACACAGAGTACAAATCTCCGATTTGTGCGATGGGTGTATTTCGCTCTCAAACGCCGAGGGCTCGTGAATGTAGTCCGCTTCCGCCATTACACCCTAATCCGGCTTTCTCCTTAACTGCCATATACAGGAGCGTGCCACGCTCCCGTCATACACATTAAAGGAAATGTTTTACCATCTAAAGTTCCGGTGCATTCCCACCTTTTCCAGATACTCCTGCCTTGCCTTTTCTCTCTCTTCCTCGGTTGGTGCAGTCTTATATTTTGTATATAAATCCCGCCTTACCATAGCTTCCAATTTTTCTTCCAAACCTTTCTTGATCTCCGGTAAAACATCATCTATTTCCACCAAGTGATATTTAAGGAGTGCAATAAATAATTCCTCTGAAATCTGCATATTTTTCAATCCTATCAATCCATCCTTTCCATCAAGACCGCAACAACGCAAGGTCTATAAATTTTGCAACCTTGCAAGGTTCATCACCGCAAATTTTATATAGTCTGCATTGTTGCGGTCTTCCCTTAAATCTGCTTTATCTTATCCAGTTCCCAATACCATGAGTCATTGATTTTTCTTGCCCTGATACACAGCTCCTTTTTGGCATTTTCCAATGTTCTTTTAGAAATCCCCTGTTCCTCAGCCATATCAAAAATCTCATTACTCTGTACCGCATTAGAAGTCTCTGCCAGTTCCCGAAGCATCCGCTTTGCCTGCTCCAATTTATTTGCTTTTGGGGCAATACCACCAAGCACTTCATCCGCTGTAATCTCATAATCTCCCATCCACTTAAAACCACGTTCCATCAGTTCAAATGCCTTGGGATGTCCGAACTGTGCCAAATTATTTTTTATCTGAACAACTGCTCTGATATTAGGTTCTCCTTCCACTCTGCCGACTAACAACACGCTCCTTGCTACTGCAAAGAAATCAATAGAACCCATGCCCCTATAAGCCGCCTTATTACCAGATGCCTTATTCATATGACCGATAAGAATAATGGCACATTTGTATTTCTCCGCCAAAGCTCCTAATCGCTTCGTCATATCCCTTAGCTGATTTTGTATCATTCTTAAGTAGGCTTCCGAAAATCCTTTGGTCTGCATTTCATTCTGCCACTGAATAATCTGCCCTGCAGTTATCTCACTCATCATCTGATTACCAAAATACGGAATGATGTGTTGCTCCATCATATATCGTTTGTTCTTCATGGTGCGTTCCTTCAGCTCATTCTGCTTATCTTCAAAATAAACTTCCATAAATTCACTTAGCTTCATATCCATACTTCTGCTGTTATTCAATTTCTTCTGTCGCTCATACTCAAGAGCCTCTCGCTTTGTCTCAAAACCTCTTTTTCTTCGCTTTTTCTTTTCACCCCTGGCATTTGTTTCAAACCATTGGGCTGTCCATTTCTTAGTGTCTTTTTCTTTGTATGCCATACTGCTCTCCTTTCCTATCCTACTGATAATTCGTAGCCATACATTTTTTTCGCCCAATACGCTCTTGGAATTCTTCCAGCCATTGTGATATATCCTTGCGAAGCCAACTCTTCATTCATGCTTTTTACCAGCTTGTACGCATGAGATTTGGAACAATTCAATTCTCGGGCTACATCATCGGCACTCATCATATATTGATAATTCGCCATACATTCGTCCTCCCTTCTATACTTTGAATCTCGTTACATTTCTAGTATTTGTTTTGTGTATGATTTTCGTACATTCATATTATCACTACACATTTCCCTTGTCAAGATTTCGTAATTATATTTTTACGATATTCGTATATGCTATTTTTGAAAATTATTCTTTTATGTCTTTCGTATTTGTGCTATGATAATAATTATATTTATGCAATTCGTAAATTTTAAATTTATGAAAACAGGAGGTTTCAATGGGAGACGGTAAGAAACTGAAAGAAATATTAGACAGTAAAGGCACGAATGTCCGCCAGATTGCAAAAGCAACTGGTATCAGTGCCACAACACTTTATTCAATTATTCAAAAGGATTCTAATATCCGATTTGACTTTGCACTTAGACTGGCAAATGAATTAGAAATTGACGTGAATGAGATATGCTCTGCCAGTCCCTTTTCGGGTGCAATCACAGAAGAAGAAATATATCCTACATTACCGAATGGATTGAATGGCGCTCTTGACGGAAATCGGGTAAAAACGTATTTAAAAAATTCCATGTACCCGCTTATGTATCTTTTCGGGAAAAACAGTATGCCTGATGTGGATAATTTGCTGACTTCCTTTTACCAGTTGGATGATGAAGCTAGGAAAGAAGTGGTGGAAACGATACAATTCAAGCTGCAGTATCACAGAGATCCCGAACGGGCAGAACAGATTAAACAGATTAAGGGATGGTAAAAATAACTCCAGTGAATCGTTGAATTCACTGGAGTTATTGCCTAATGATCAATATCCTGTCTTTTGACAATCTTCAAGTAGTTTCTCTTTAAATCATTTACTGAGCCAAAGAATATTTGCTCTGATTTCGAAAAGGAATGATTCTGTATTTTTAGCTTTAACAGTTCAAAAGTGCATATCATATCAGCCACCTGAAACAACCTATAATCCGATGGTTTTACTTTTCGAAACTCCACTCTTGGCAAAAATGCATTAAACAAGGTCGATAATATTTTGTTTAACTCTACTTGTCCATTATCATAGTATATTTTAACCAAGTCGAACGAAAGCAAGAAGTCATAGTGCTCCCTAATAAAAACAGATATTTGCTTTGAAAGTTTACCCGTTGCTTCAACAATATCTTCAATATGCTTTTTCTCTATATGGAAAGCTTTATATTTTACCCCACTCTGTCTCATAAACGTAACCATCTTATTAAATATCTTTCTACGTTCTATATAATCCATTTCAGAGTATTCTTCCTCTTTTCGAATAATAGGGCCTGTATGTATACAATGATTTTCTAATCCCAAAAGTGATAATTCTCTATTTAAATATTCCATTGGCTCTTGAATGGATGCTTCTTGTTCATGAAATACCATTGTAACTATATACCAAGGAGAATGATAATCATATTCACCAAAATCCCCAGACTCATCAATAAAAATACTTAGTTCTTTCATATAGCGCCTTCTTACTTCAAATTCTGTAAAAAAAATGGCGGGTATATACCCGCCAATAATGGGGAACCTCCCCATCCGCTGATGGACCCGGGTCTTTCGACCAGCCCAAACTGTAATGCATTACAGCTTTATTCTATGCACATTATATCACGTCTATTCATAATTTTCAAGGTCAATCTCATGCTTTCTGTTTGGTAATTTAAGCTTTCCGAAATATTATACCATAATATCTCCGAATATATCAAAAATCGACATCTGTCCATCTGACTTTTTTTGTGACATATAATTCCATATAGTTTTATCTAACACACTTTCACCCACTTCTAATACAGATGCAGTCTTTCGCAATATTCTACTTGCTTCCTTATAATCGGCTGTCAAAACACCTGCTATTTCAAGAAATTGAAACATATGCCTGTCAATCGGAATCGCTTGCTGACCAGATAGTAATTTCATATAATCAATAGTCTTTCTTCCTACTCCATTAATTTCTAATAAGCTCTCCGCATTCCCATCATCCAAAATCCACTCCGCCAAATCATCTTCTGTATTTATATTACAATTATACAAATACAAAGCCAAATTACAGATTGTGTTTTGCTTTCTTTTATTTTTCCATTGTATTATTTCCTCAATTGGTATTGTCTGAAATAGTATTATAAAATCACATGTTGTCCTATAATCCGAATATTTGCTCAGAATATTATAAACTCTTGGATACACCACACTTTTGTAATTCATTCCTGCTTGCAATACTGAATCTGTCAATGTTGCTGCCATATTATAATATGGTGTTCTTTGTGTAATTTCAGCATAATTATGGGGAATTCTTTCCAAAAGGTCTATAACCTTTTGAACTGAGTTATCTATATTATCCATTAATCTTTTCCTCTAGTATATTATTTATCGCATTAATGCGATCAACACAGTTTGGACACGCTCCACATGGCATATCTGAATTTACCTGACATGAATACGTTATCTCAATAGGAGCATTTAGTTCTAATCCTAACTTTGCCACCTCTGTTTTTGTCATTTCACGAAATGGCATATTAATCCTAATAGAGCCATATTCATATAACAAACTTTCCAATTTTGTAAAAAATTCCATAGAACAATCTATCTCTTTTGCATGGTTGCTATTAATAAATGCGGTATACACATCTTTTATTCCCATAGATTGCGCATATGCAGATGCCAATGAAATAAACAAAATATTTCTATACGGGAGATACATATCCTCTGCCACAACATTATCTTCCCACAAATTGGCTTCTATTATCATTCTCGAATTTGATTCCTTATAAACATCACCAATTTTTATAACACGCACATTATCTACATATTCTTCAGGAAGTACTTGTAAAAGTGTTTGATATTCCTTATCCTTACAGTGTTGACCGTAATCAATAAATAAAATTACTACATTTTTATTTTCTTTAGCAAGCTTATATGCCAAAACGGTAGAATCCATTCCACCAGAAGCAAGCAAAAGACAATCAAAATTATTCTCCATTTTTCACCATCCTACTAACCACAGTAAATACTGCATCAATTACTTGACTCTTCGTCTTGCAATAATATGTACATGAATTCTTTAAAAACATATTATCCAGTTTGAGATACGGATCATAAAGTATTATTGGTTTTCCATTTGCTTGATAATTCCCGATTTCTACCAACGTTCCTTGGTCGTTGTAGAGTAATGTTGCTATCATTATCTTGCATTCCGATAACAATTCCATATCTTTAGCAAATATAGCACGTTCTTCATTCATGTCCATCTCTTTATTCACTTGTCCATTTTCTTGGATTGGTCTCCGAGGTTTAAAATTATGATATAAAAGAGAATCCTCTAAAATATCCAATTTCTCTGTATCTACATAATCAAAATCTGGAGCTGCCATATAAATTGGATAGTTTACTCTTTCATTCCATGGAACTCTTATTCCTTCCATTTCAACAAAATCTTCAATATTCTGAACAATGAGCTCTACATTTTCTTTAAATTTTTCTTGTTGAATTGTTTGTGCATATAAACTTGACATCCACGCTGCAAATGCCATATTACCTGCAATATTAGTTCCAACCATTTCAGACATAAATGCTATATCATATACATCTCCTACTCCCACAGAATGAATAATCTCTCCGATATGAGCAGGTGCCTCATAACTTGTTTTTTCCTTGAAATCATAAAGCCATGAACCACCTCTATTTTCCTTTATTAATAACTGACTGACATTCTTTTTGTCAAAATATTTTATTAAATTATCATAACTAATTTCTTTAAAAAACTCTTCAAATGAGGTGGATGATGTCGATAAGAATACAGTCTGAATTTTTATTGTATCTAAATCCAAAATATCATCACAGTCATAATTCATATCTATATGAATTTTTCCTTCATAATTTGAAAGGTTACTTAAAATTCCTGCATTCCCATACCTTCCCGGAAAGATAATTATATCTGTCGGATCGAAATCGTCTAATACCTGCATAAATGGTAACATGCTGACATATTCTGCTTGCCTACCTAATATGTTCTCATATAGCTGATTACCACTCTCATCCGACTGACCAATTAACATTACGTTGGGTGCCTTATCCACTTTACCTAAACGAAATATACTACTTGCTCTTAACACATCAATCCCAAACTTTTCAACATCCTTTACAAGATAATCTGGTGCATAATATGCCAATGCATATTCTATATTCAGCGCATCACAGCTTCTTGCGGCATGAAAAATCCCGCCAAGTCTTGATGTACTGTATCCATTCTCTATAATATCAAGATGCTGGTCTACATATACCTCTCCAATTATCAATATTTTTCTGTTATGCATACAAATTTACCACAATAAAAGGAACAGGTGATAATCCAGACGACTTAATTTCTCCTGAATATCTTTTTCCCTTTTTTATACACAAATTCAAATAGTTATAAGATACTGGCAGATTTCCAATAACCTCTTGAGTATTGGACAAAACAACAGCCAATCTCTTGTTAACTAACTGCATTGATAATTCAACTGCTTGTCCAGTGGAAGGCACATCTTTATGATTCTGAAAATATTCTGATATAGCCACATCCTCCAATAGAATATTTTCAATAGCTAATGGACATTCATCGCCTCCATTATTTCCTCCTCTAACAATTGAACCTGCTCCACCACCACGATACGTTCCAAACATTCCATTACCAGAAGACCCCATAATACACCTCCGTAAAATATGATATTGTTATTTTACATCTCCGTTGCATTTTTGAACAGTCGGAACATATGGTCTATTCCATTACAGTTGTAGTAATTACTTTAAAATTTACTTGCGTAGTTTTTGGCACCGTTTTGGCACCGCTGACTACACTTTCACTGTTACACAGACGTAAAAAGGCTCCCGAGGAAAACCTCGGAAGCCTTTTAAATACTAGTTTTGTGAACAATCACTCGAAATTACTCGATGATGGTAGCTACACGGCCAGAACCAACGGTTCTACCACCTTCACGGATAGCGAAGGTAAGACCCTGCTCCATAGCGATAGGATGGATCAGTTCGATGGTCATCTCTACGTTATCACCAGGCATGCACATCTCAACGCCAGCAGGCAGTTCGCAAACGCCGGTAACGTCGGTTGTTCTGAAGTAGAACTGAGGACGATAGTTGTTGAAGAAAGGAGTATGACGTCCACCTTCATCCTTGGTCAGAACGTATACCTGAGCGGTAAACTTTCTGTGGCAGGTAACAGTACCGGGCTTAGCCAGAACCTGTCCTCTTTCGATTTCAGTTCTCTGGATACCACGAAGCAGAGCACCGATGTTATCACCAGCCTGTGCCTCATCCAGCATCTTACGGAACATTTCGATACCGGTTACAACAGTCTTCTTGGTCTCTTCCTTGATACCAACGATTTCAACTTCATCATTCAGATGCAGAACACCACGCTCTACACGACCGGTAGCAACGGTACCACGACCGGTAATGGTGAATACGTCCTCGACGGGCATCAGGAAAGGCTTATCAGTATCACGCTGAGGATCAGGGATATAAGAATCTACAGTATCCATCAGTTCCATGATCTTGTCGCCCCACTCGCTGCTGGGATCTTCCAGAGCCTTCAGAGCGGAACCCTTGATGATAGGGCAGTCATTGAAGTCGTACTCTTCCAGCTGCTCGGTTACTTCCATCTCAACCAGCTCGATCAGCTCGGGATCGTCAACCATATCACACTTGTTCAGGAATACGATGATGTAAGGAACGCCTACCTGACGGGACAGAAGGATGTGCTCCTTGGTCTGAGCCATAACACCATCAGTAGCAGCTACAACGAGGATAGCACCATCCATCTGTGCAGCACCGGTGATCATGTTCTTAACGTAGTCAGCATGGCCCGGGCAGTCAACGTGTGCATAGTGTCTCTTCTCGGTCTGGTACTCGATGTGAGCGGTAGAAATGGTGATACCACGCTCTCTCTCTTCGGGAGCCTTATCGATGTGATCGAAGTCAACCTTCTCGTTACCAGGTACTCTCTCGGAAAGAACCTTGGAGATTGCAGCGGTCAGGGTAGTTTTACCATGGTCAACGTGACCGATGGTACCAATGTTACAATGGGGCTTTGTTCTGTCAAATTTAGCTTTAGCCATTATTTAAGTCCTCCTTAAAATAATTAAACAGTTTCGTAGTTTTATTTTTTTAACTCGCTACCTCTGATTATATTAAATAATCAGAGGTTTTTCAAGTTATTTTTATTGATTTAGCGCTTATTTCGCCTTTGCAGCAAGAACCTTTTCCTGAACGTTCTTAGGAACGGGCTCATACTTTTCGAAGAACATGGAGTAGTTACCACGACCCTGGGTCTTGGAACGCAGGTCTGTGGAGTAACCGAACATCTCAGCAAGGGGAACGAAAGCCTTAACCATCTTACCACCGCCGATGTCTTCCATACCTTCTACACGACCACGACGGGAGTTCAGATCACCGATTACATCGCCCATGTATTCCTCGGGCATGGTAACCTCAACCTTCATGATCGGCTCAAGCAGTACAGGAGCTGCCTTCTGCATTGCTTCCTTGAATGCCATGGAACCTGCAATGTGGAATGCCATCTCGGAGGAGTCGACCTCATGATAGGATCCATCATATACATTCGCATGAACACCCAGTACAGGGAATCCACCCAAAATACCAGCCTGAGCTGCTTCCTGGATACCTTCACCTACTGCGGGGATGTATTCCTTAGGAATGGAACCACCGACTACAGTAGATTCGAATAACAGGGTAGGAGGATCGTTGATCAGAATGTTTGCCTTCGGATCGAAGTCAAACTTCTCACAGTTAGCCTCCAGGGGCTCAAACTTAACTTTACAATGTCCGTACTGTCCACGACCACCGGACTGCTTAGCGTACTTGGAATCCACTTCCACAGCCTT
>ENA-OOZG01001165-OOZG01001165.1-human-gut-metagenome-genome-assembly--contig:-NODE-1165-length-19523-cov-2.931323_pt1 | contig 19523 bp, 13 predicted proteins | sample MGYA00241706_ERZ501384 | MGnify/ENA primary metagenome ERZ501384 (study PRJEB25962, sample SAMEA2042742) | human gut metagenome | biome: human gut; feature: human-associated habitat; material: faeces...
AAATTATAGAACTTTTGTAATAAATCTGCCATGCAGAAATAATTGTTCAAGATGACCGTGGGAGCCTGCTCACTAAGGGCAGCATGTACAATTATTTCTATAGGGCGGATGCCCGACATGAAATAAGCTGCCGGAAAACACCTATATTGGTTAGCCAATCTGTACAATCCGGCAGCTTATGAATGGGCATGGCTGAACGATCAGGCAACTTATGAATGGCATGGCTGAACGGTCAGGCACTCCTGCATGGTCTGCAGCAGCTCTTCCGTATAGGCCAGAAGCTGCCTTTCATCCTTTTCCACCATGCCGCACTTCTGATAATGAAATACAAAACAGCGCATTTTCGGATTGAAGCTTAAATGCTCCACCCTGCCAAGCAGCATAGGAATATTCTGCACCTGAATCTGCGCATCGTCCTTTAAGGTAAACACGATCTGGCTGTTTTTTCCTTTGACATCGATCATATCCAGCTTATGGGCAGCCACGCGGATCAGAGCAATCCGTAAAAGGTTGTCTGCCTCCGTCGGAATCACCCCGAAACGATCCAGCAGCTCTTCCTTCATATCATCGCATTCCGCCTGGTTCTCGATACCGGCAATCCGCTTGTAAATATCCAGCTTCTGCACCTCATTCACGATATAAGACGGTGGAATAAAGGCATCCACATCGAGGTCTACCGTAGTAAGGAAGTCTTCCTTCGTGGGGATTCCCTTCAGGGTTTTCACCGCTTCGTTCAGCATCTTACAATAAAGATCGTAGCCGACAGCCTGCATATGTCCATGCTGGCTCGCTCCCAGAAGATTTCCGGCGCCACGGATTTCCAGATCCCTCATGGCAATTTTGAAGCCGCTTCCCAGATCCGTAAATTCCTTAATTGCAGCAAGACGCTTCTCTGCCACTTCCTTCAGCATCTTATCCTTCTTATACATGAGGAACGCATAAGAAGTACGATTGCTTCTTCCCACTCGTCCCCGGAGCTGGTAAAGCTGGGACAGTCCCATATTATCCGAATCGTGGATAATAATGGTATTGACATTGGAAATATCCAGTCCGGTTTCAATAATCGTCGTGGATACCAATACGTCAATGTCCTGATTAATAAAGTCAAACATGATCTGTTCAAGCTGCTTTTCCTGCATCTGTCCATGGGCAAACGCCACATTGGCTTCCGGGACAAGCTGCTGCACCTGGGCGGCCACATCTGCAATTTGATTGACACGGTTATAAACATAATATACCTGTCCGCCTCTTCGAAGCTCACGGTTGATCGCCTCTCTTACCGTTTCCTCATCATACTCCATAACATAAGTCTGGATTGGCATTCGATCCATCGGCGGTTCTTCCAGAACACTCATATCACGGATTCCGATCAGACTCATATGCAGTGTTCTTGGGATTGGTGTCGCGGTTAAAGTGAGCACATCAATGTTATTTTTTAACTGCTTAATCTTTTCCTTGTGAGTGACACCAAAACGCTGTTCCTCGTCGATCATCAGAAGCCCCAGGTCTTTGAACACCACATCTTTTGACAAAAGACGGTGTGTGCCGATCACAATATCCACCTGCCCCTTTTTCAGCTGCTCTAACGTCTTTTTCTGCTCACCGGCAGAGCGGAACCGGCAGAGAAGATCGATATTCACCGGAAAATCTTTCATGCGCTGTACAAAATTATTGTAATGCTGCTGTGCCAGAATGGTTGTTGGTACCAGAAATGCAACCTGTTTTCCATCCTGTACCGCCTTAAATGCCGCACGGATGGCAATCTCTGTCTTACCATAGCCAACGTCGCCACAGATCAGACGATCCATGATCTTCGTGCTCTCCATATCTTTTTTCGTAGCCTCGATCGCAAGGTCCTGATCTTCCGTCTCCTCGAACGGGAACATCTCCTCAAACTCACGCTGCCAGACCGTATCCGGACCATAGGCAAATCCGCGCTCACTCTGCCGCACTGCGTATAAACGCACCAGATCTCCGGCAATCTCTTTGACTGCTCCGCGGACTTTCGTCTTGGTCTTATTCCATTCCTGTCCGCCAAGTTTATTTAGTTTCGGCTTTTTAGCGTCCGCGCCGGCGTATTTTTGGATCAGTTCCAGCTGTGTCGCAAGAATATAGAGATTTCCACCTCCGGCATACTCAATCTTGATATAATCCTTCACAGTCTTGTCTACTTCGATTTTTTCAATGCCGCGGTAAATTCCAAGTCCATGATTTTCATGCACGACATAGTCACCGATATTCAGATCAGTAAAACTGGCAATTTTCTCACCCTCATACATGCGGTGCCGTTTCTTTTTCTTCTTTTCCGAACCAAAAATATCACTCTCAGAAATCACAACGAACTTGACTGCCGGATACTCATACCCTTTTTTCACCTTACCATATCCTGTCATGATCTCTCCCGGACTTAAAACACGGTCAAAGTCTTCCGAGTAAAATGCCGGAAGCTCCTCGTTCATCAGATCTTCCGCAAGACGTTTTGCACGGGTTCTCGAACTCGATAGTAAGATCATGCGGTATCCGTTTTTCTTATAGCGCTTCAGGTCTTTCACAAGAAGCTCAAAACTGTTGTTGTAAGGATTCACAGTACGGCTTTCGATCGCAATGCGGTCTTTGATGTTTAACTGGTTACACTTCATATCCAGTGCAACCATTGCCACACATCGTCTCTGATTTATTTGGGCAAGTATTTCTTTGCAGGAAAAAAGTTCGCGCATCTGTCCCGGAAGAATATATCCTTTTTCCAGACGTTGTTTCATACTCTCGGAAAACTCGGTTTCCGTGGACTGTCCACGCTCGATCGTGCGCACTGTCTCATCCAGAAATACGATGGAATCTTCTTTTTTCAGATAATCTAATAAAGATACCCTCTCCTCACAAAAATAGGACAGATAGGCATCCAGTCCTGCGGTAATGCCGTACTCCATCGTCTCTTCCGCAATCTGGTCTGCCATGGACTTTATGCGGTAAGCCTCCTCGGTTTTCATCTCTTTGCGGAACTTCTCTGCAGTTTTTTCTGCCTCTTTCTGAATCCTTGCGACACCATTTCTCCGTTCTTCTTCCGTCAGGACAAGTTCACACGCCGGATAAATATAGATCTCCTCAAGATTTTCGATGGAACGCTGGCTCTCCGGATCAAACGAACGGATGGAATCCACCTCATCGCCCCAAAGTTCGATTCGAAACGGCGTTTCCTCTGTTAACGGAAAAATATCAATGATTCCGCCGCGCACAGAAAATTCTCCCATAGTCTCTGCCTGATAGTTTTTCTCATATCCAAGCTCTACCAGATGTCTGGTCAGTCCGTTTAACTCCACGGTATCGCCCACGGAGATTTTCTTCACTGCCTGGATAAACTTTTCCGGGGCAGGCATCGGATTCATCAGGCCATCAAATGTAGTAATAATGGTACATTCCTTCTCCTCAGCCATCATTTTCAGGGCATTGATACGTTCTGATGTCAGAACATTTCCACGGATATCCGACTGATAAAAAAGAATATCTTTCGCCGGATAATATGCCACGTTTTTATCAAAAAAACGGTATTCTTCCAACAATTCTTTCGCTTTTTGCTCATGAAAAGTAACAATGATTCTGTTGCCAGAACCATTGTGAACACTGTATACAATATGTGGTTTTACTGCGTCAATGCAACCGGAAACCAAAATGACTCCTTCGGTCTTCTGCACTGCCTGCTCTAACTCTTCATAACCCTGCAGTTGTGTTAAGGGTTCAGTGAATGCTCTCACGCCGTCGCGCTCCTCTCTGCAGCCCGGAATTCTCCCACTTTCATGATCTTAATACTCATTACTGCAAATGCTTTGTTTTACTTGTTTTTACTATTGTAATCATTCATTGCCTTGTCGACTTCGCCCTGCATCATCAAAACGGCTGCATCCATCGCATGTCCGATCGCTTCCTCCACTTTGGCGCGGTCTTCGGTACTGAAATGTCCCAACACATAGTCTGCCAGATCCCAGCCCTTCGGCTTCTCGCCGACACCGACTTTGATGCGCATAAAATTCTGCGTGCCTGTCATGGCAATAATATTTTTGATTCCGTTATGTCCACCGGCACTTCCTTTTTTGCGGATACGGATATTACCCGGTTCTAAGCTGATATCATCGAAAACGACAATCAGTTCCGATTCTGGATCCAATTTATAATAATTGACCAGTTCTGCCACACTCTCACCGCTTAAGTTCATGTAAGTCTGCGGCTTCGCCAGCACAACTTTCATGCCTTCAATGACACCTTTTCCGCAAAGTGCCTTGTGCTTGTTCTCACTGATACTAATATTATATTTATCTGCCAAGGCATCCATGACATCAAAGCCGATATTGTGCCTCGTCTTTTCGTACTGCTTTGTTGGATTGCCTAATCCTACAATTAAAAACATGTCCTGCCCTCCTCTGCTTTCCATAGTCAATAGGCAATTGCGAAACTCATCATAATATTCTTTCAATTTAGATTTTCACGAGTTTCGCAATTATCTATTCATAGTTAATGCAAAACTCCAGCAGATTATTTTGCAGTTCTCGCGCGGATGATCTCAGCGGCGGCTGCTAACTGCTCCTGATCGTTAACACCTGTGATATCTTCCGGATCATCGAGTGCAAAAGCATCTACTTTAAGTCCTTTGTTTTTGATGATGGTAAGGGTATCCGGCAGATAGTACTCGCCCTGCGCGTTGTTCGGTGCCAGCTTATCGAGTGCTTCCTTTAATTCTTTTGTATCGAAAATGTACATGCCGGAATTGATCTCGTGAGACTCTAACTCTTCCGGTGAAGCGTCTTTGTGCTCTACGCTCTTCACAAATCTGCCTTCCGCATCGCGGATAATTCTTCCGTATCCGGTTGGATTGTCGATCATCGCAGAAAGTACCGTAACTGTATTTCCGTTTTTCTTATGATGCTCTGCCAGGCGGTTTAATGTTTCTGCTGTGATAAGTGGTGTATCACCAAATAAAATCAGCGTCTGTCCCTCATCCCCTAAGAAATCTCTGGCACATTTTACTGCATGACCGGTTCCCAACTGTTCTTCCTGTAATGCAAATTTCACATTTTTATGAGAAATGCTATTCTCCACTACTTCATGTTTATATCCTACTACCAGACAGATATCATCTGCACCTGCGCCGATTGCTGCGTCAATTGCATAATCTACAAGACATTTTCCCTCGATCGTGTGAACCACTTTCGGAAGATCTGATTTCATTCGGGTTCCTTTTCCTGCTGCAAGGATTACTGCTTTTAACTGTTCCATTGTTCTGTTCCTCTCAATATGATGAAATAATTTTCATAGTTCTGTTCCGTATGTTCTATTTTACAGAAGATTTTGGATTTGGCAAGTAAGGAATGCAACTTTTATTTCTGCATGAATGCATGTATCTTTCTCATCATCATAAAAAAACGGGCCGCTATCCCCATAGCGGCCCGCTCATCTGCAGTTCTTATTCTTCCGCAGCCATTGTTTCCTGATACTTTTCAAGGATCAGTTTCTGAATACGGTCTCTTGTATCGGAATTGATTGGATGTGCGATATCACGGTATTCCCCGTCTGCTGCCTTTCTGCTTGGCATCGCAATGAATAATCCTTTCTCTCCTTCAATGATCTTAATATCATGTACCACAAATTCTTCATCTATGGTAATGGAAACTACGGCTTTCATTTTTCCTTCTTTTTCAACTTTTCTAATTCTGACGTCTGTAATCTGCATGATGTCTCAGTCCCCCTTTTCAGTCTTCATCTAAAGCAAGTTTTTGTCACCTTGTCGGTAAATCTGCGCTCCCGGCTATAACACATATCTCTCATTGTTCTCAGATACGATCTTAATTCCATTCTCACCACAATAGTATGTGTTGGCTTTCAATGTATCACGGCTCTCAACGATACAGTTTTCAATGTGTGTATTATCCCCAATATAAACATCGTTTAAAATAATGGAATTCTTGATCACACAATTTTTTCCGACAAATACCTTCTTAAATAAGATAGAATTTTCAACCTTGCTGTTGATAATACATCCGCTCGCGATCAGGCTGTTTTTCACGTCTGATCCTGCATTATATTTTGCCGGTGGAAGATCATCCACTTTCGAGAAAATTCCCGGTTCTTCTTTAAAGAAGTAATTTCTGACTTCCGGTTTTAAGAAGTCCATATTCGTCTGGTAATAAGAATCCACGGATGCAATATTGCTCCAGTATTCTTTCATCTTATAACCATAGATACGCTTCATATTCTTATAACGGATCAGGATATCCGTTACAAAATCCCATCTTCCCTCATCAGCACTCCGCTCTAACATCTCAATGAGCTGTCTTCTGCGGACAATGTAGATACCTGTAGAAATCGTATTGGACTGGGAAACCATTGGTTTCTCCTCAAACTCAACGATTCTGGAATCCTCATTCATGCGGACAACACCAAAACGGCTGACATCCACATTCGGATCCATATCTTTGCACACAACCGTGATATCTGCTTTCTTCTCGATATGGTAATCAAGGACTTTGTTAAAATCAAGTTTGTATACACAGTCACCACTGCTGATGATGACATATGGCTCATGACGTTTTTTCAGGAAACTGATATTCTGGTACATCGCATCTGCTGTGCCACGGTACCACCAGCTGTTATCCACTGTTACAGTTGGGTTGAATACATATAAACCACCCTGTTTACGTCCGAAATCCCACCATTTGGAAGAACTTAAATGTTCATTCAGGGATCTTGCACTGTACTGTGTCAGCACTGCCACTGTCTGTACATGAGAATTACTCATATTGCTCAGAGCGAAGTCGATGCTCCGGTAACTGCCTCCGATCGGCATTGCTGCAATTGCTCGTTTGTTCGATAATTCCTGCATGCGGCTGTTATTACCGCCAGCTAAAATAATTCCTACTGCCTTCATTCTGAGTCACCTGCCTTAATAATTACTTCACCGCTGTCAAGAATTCCTTCCGGATAATCTTCTTTTGTGGTCTTGCCGGAAATTGCAGTGTTCTTTCCGACTGAGACGTTCGATGGAACTTCGGAATCCTCTCCGATCGTCACAAGACCAAAGGAGTAAATCTTCTCATTGAACTTGTTCGGTTTTTCCTCTCCAACACCTAATGTAACGTTATCACCAATGCTGCAGTTTTCAGCAATAATTGCTTTGTCTATGACGACATTCTCACCGATCTGGGTTCCCTTCATAATAATGGAATCTCTCACGACACTGCCCTTGCCGATCGTAACGCCGGCTCCGATGACAGAACTGTGAACCTCTCCGTAAATCTCAGATCCCTCTCCGATGATACTCTTCTCAACAATACTGTCTGCTGACAGATACTGCGGCTGGATAATATCACTCTTCGTGTAAATCTTCCAGTATTCCTCATACAGGTTGAATTCCGGGATCAGATCGATCAGTTCCATATTGGCTTCCCAATAAGAGCCAAGCGTTCCTACATCTTTCCAGTATCCGTTATACTCGTAAGCAAACAGACGCTGTTTCTTCTCGTGGCAGTAAGGAATGATATGCTTACCAAAGTCACAGTTGCTCTGATCTTTCATTGCAGTCAGAGCTTCCTTCAATACCTTCCAGCTAAATATGTAGATTCCCATTGAGGCTAGATTACTTCTTGGATGTTCCGGTTTCTCTTCAAAATCCTGAATTCGTTTATCTTCATCTGCGATCACAATACCAAAACGGCTTGCCTCCTCTAATGGAACAGGCATTGTGGCAATTGTAACATCTGCGTTATTTTCCTTATGGAAATCAAGCATGACTTCATAATCCATCTTGTAGATATGGTCACCAGATAAAATCAGTACATATTCCGGATTGTACTGCTCCATGTAATTCATATTCTGATAAATTGCATTGGCAGTTCCTGAATACCACTCACTGTTATTACTCTTCTCGTATGGTGGAAGTACTGTTACTCCTCCGTTATTACGGTCAAGATCCCACGGAATACCAATTCCGATATGGGTATTCAAACGTAATGGCTGATACTGTGTCAATACACCAACCGTATCAATTCCGGAGTTAATGCAGTTGCTCAATGGAAAATCGATAATACGATACTTGCCTCCAAATGCAACTGCCGGTTTTGCAACTTTTGATGTCAGGACACCTAAACGGCTTCCCTGACCTCCCGCTAATAGCATTGCTATCATTTCTTTTCGAATCACGTCAATCACCTCTCGTCACTTTCTAGTCAATCTAGTCCTCTTGATATTTCAAGTATATCACAACCATTTTTCAATGTACATCATTTTACACAATTTTTTCAGAAATTTTTTCTTTTTTTTGACATTTTATACAAATATGTGTGTTTGTCCTGTTTTTTTCGTCAAAATAGCTAACATGGAATTGTCCGAAAAGAATTTGCAAATTCCTGATATATGGTTATAATGTAACTGTTTCAGGCGTTATACAACGCCTTGTTATAAAATGAGGAAGTTTTTCATAAACTTTTTCATCAACAATCAACGAAAAAACAGGCAGGTATCCATAATATGTATAAAATTAATTTTCAGGAACCAATACACATTCACTTTATCGGAATCGGCGGAATCAGCATGAGCGGTCTCGCTGAGATTCTTTTTGAGGAACATTTTACGATTTCCGGTTCTGACTCCAAAGAATCTGAACTCACCAGACACTTAGAGCATATGGGAATGCAGATTTTCTATGGCCAGAAAGCTTCCAATATTATAGAAGGTATCGATCTTATCGTGTACACCGCAGCGATCCGTGAAGATAACCCGGAATTTGCCGCTGCAAAAGAAAAAGGTATTCCGATGTTAAGCCGCGCAGAACTGCTCGGTCAGATTATGGATAACTATCAGAATTCCATCGCAGTATCCGGTACCCATGGAAAAACAACCACAACTTCCATGATCTCCCAGATTCTGCTCGCCGCTAAAAAAGATCCAACCATCACAGTCGGCGGTATCTTAAAAGCGATCGATGGAAATCTCCGCGTCGGAAAATCTGACGTATTTATCTCCGAGGCCTGTGAATATACAAACAGCTTTTTGAATTTCCGTCCAAAATACAGCATTATTTTAAATATAGAAGCGGAACATCTTGACTTCTTTAAAGATATTCATGATATCCGCAATTCTTTCCACTTATTTGCAAAAAATACAAAAGAAAATGGTGCCATTATCATCAACGGCGAAATTGAGAACTATCAGGAGATCGTAGAGGGACTCGCTCCACAGGTCATTACCTACGGTATGAGTGATGCCTGCGATTTTTATCCTGCTGATATCACCTTTAACGAAAAAGCATGTGCAAACTTCACTGCCATGTACCACGGCGAGAAAGTCATGGATGTCGCCCTAAATGTACCCGGACTGCACAATGTTTCGAATGCACTCGCTGCCATTGCGCTTGCCCTTGACTTAAAGATCTCAAAAGAAGACATTCTTGCAGGCCTTTCTGCTTTCGGCGGTGCAGACAGACGTTTCCAGTATAAAGGATGCGTAGATGGTGTCACGGTCATTGATGATTATGCACATCATCCGACAGAGATCCGCGCTACGTTGACCGCGGCGAAAAAATATCCACACAAACGTCTGGTGCTTGTATTCCAGCCACATACTTACTCCAGAACAAAGGCATTTTTAAATGATTTTGCAGAGGTTCTCTCCATGGCAGATGTTGTGGTATTAGCTGATATTTATGCAGCCCGCGAAAAGAATACTTTCGGCATCAGTTCCAGAGATATCGAAGCAAAATTAAAGGAAAAAGGCACGGATGTCCATTATTTTCCTTCCTTTACAGAAATTGAAAACTTTTTATTAAAAAATTGTATAAACGGTGATTTGTTGATAACTATGGGCGCCGGAGACATTGTAAATGTTGGCGAACACCTGCTTGGCAGATAACTTATCCACATTATCCACATTCAATTGGGGAAAACTTCAACTTTTGAATGTGGATTTTTTTGTTTACATAAAGTTATCCACATTTTTATGTCAAAAAGCTGTGAGTCCTTGTATTTCCTCACTTTCGTACGTTTTTCACAAAATGAGGTTTTCCTGGAACTCTTTTTTATCCACATTATCCACACTTTTGAAAACCCTTGATTTTACTGGGTTTGTTGGCAATTTTTTTCTTCTCTTTTTTACATTCCTGTGCTATAATTTGGGACGAGCTGATGGATAGGATATTCCATCCAGCTTTGTATGAAAGGAAGGAACATAATGGCAAATATAACACTTCATAGTGACAGTCAGACCTCTGCCACCAGTGTATCGAATATTTTCATTGATGAATATATGTCTGATGCCAATGGAGAGTTTGTAAAAATATATCTTTATCTGTTACGGCAGTTAAACGCGCCGGATGCTGCGTTTTCCATTTCTGCCATGGCAGATAAATTCGAGCATACAGAAAAGGACATTAAGCGTGCTTTAAGTTACTGGGAGCGTATGCATCTGCTCCGCCTGGAATATGACTCCAGTGAGAATCTGACCGGCGTCTGTTTTTTGGACACAAAGCGCAGACCATCTGAGAACGAAGACCCTGTGACAGTATCCACACAGGAAACTGCTTCTTCTGAATATTCCGCAGCCGTATCCCCGGAAGAATCTTCTTTGAAGCCATCTGTTCCGGAACCGAAGAACTACTCTGCTGAGGATATCTCCATGTTCCGCAAACAGGAATCTGTGGCAGAACTTTTATTTATTGCTGAGCGTTACCTGGGACGTATTTTAACCCCAACGGATATGAACAGCATTTTATACTGGTACGACGGTCTTGGTTTTTCCACAGATCTCATTGAGTATCTGGTGGAGTACTGCGTGAGCAAAGGACACACCAGTATCCGCTACATAGAAAAGGTTGCCCTTGCCTGGGCTGATAATCACATTACAACTGTAGAACAGGCAAAGCTGACTGCCGGCCTGCATAGCCAGCTTTATTTTTCCGTTATGAAGGCACTGGGAATCAATGGACGTTCCCTTGTTCCGGCAGAGACTGCCTATATTGATAAGTGGCGGTCTGACTATGGATTTTCATCTGAGGTCATCACGACTGCCTGTGAACGCACCATACAGGCGATACATCAGCCAAAGTTTGAATATATTGACTCTATTCTGACCAGCTGGAAGAAGAATCACGTAAGCACTTTGGAAGATATTGCAAGACTGGATGAAGCTCACCAGAAGAAGAAAAAAACTGCGGTTCCAAACACCGCACAGACATCCCAACCGAAAAACCGTTTTAATAATTTTGAACAGCGTTCCTACGATTACGATCAGCTGGAAAAAATGCTGCTCACAACTTCTGCACAACACTAGATGATGCAGTATCCTCATCTTACAGGACAACAGGGAGAATCCAATGGCATTGAATAATTCGCAGTATGACGAAATTTTTCGTTCTTACGACGCAAAACAGCTAAAAGCACAACATCAGTTAGAAGAGCGCACAAAAGCTGCCTATGAACGTTCCCCGGAACTGAAGGCATTAGATGCCTCTATTGCGGAGATTTCCGTGGCATCCGCAAGACGTCTCTTAGATGGGGACAGTTCTGCTCTCACCGAATTAAAAGCGGAACTGAAAAATCTCCGCACAAGAAAGAAAGCTCTCATGAAAGAACTCTCTCTCCCGGAAAACTATTTCGAGCCGGTTTATGAGTGTCCAGACTGTAAAGATACAGGCTATATCGATGGTAAACCATGCCACTGCTTCAAACAGCAGGCGATCGATCTGATCTATACCCAGTCCAATATTAAGGACATTCTTGCAAGGGAGAATTTCAGTACGCTGTCTCTGGATTATTATTCAGATTCCAACATCAACCCTGCGACAGGACTTACATCCCTTGCCACTGCCAAAGCCGCGGTTGCAAGATGCCATGAATTTGTAGATCAGTTTGATACCACTTTTGCTAATCTTTACTTTTTTGGAGATACCGGAATTGGGAAGACGTTTCTCTCAAACTGCATTGCAAAAGAATTATTAGATTCAGGACATTCCGTAATCTACTTTACGGCGTTCCAATTATTTGATATATTAAGCAAAGGTGTGTTTGAAAAAGATGCAGATGCCATCGCCACACACCAGAATATTTTTGACTGCGATCTGCTCATCATTGATGATCTCGGTACGGAGCTTTCAAACTCTTTTACCACATCGCAGCTGTTTCTGTGTTTAAATGAACGTATCTTAAGACAGAAGTCCACGATCATTTCCACCAACCTGAATATGAACCAGGTTGCCGATATTTATTCAGAACGTGTACTTTCAAGAATATCCAACAGCTATACCATCATCAAACTGTTCGGTGATGATATCCGCTTGAAAAAACGTATTCACTAGATGCTCTGGATATCCCCTTATCCAGCATCTATTGAAATAAATTGTTAATGTTTAATTTTTATGGAGGAAAACCACTCATGCCAAACGATGAAAGAATTCTAGAAACCATGCCAGACGGCGCCCTCGGCTTAATTCCCTTAAAAAGCTGTGAAGAATTAGGTGCCAAAGTTGACCAGTACTTAGTAGGCTGGAGAGAGAAAAGAGAACATGCACATAAGAATGAAGTTGCATTCAAAGGATACCACCGCGACTCTTACATCATCTCCACATCTGTACCTCGTTTCGGAACAGGTGAAGCCAAGGGTGTGATCAACGAATCTGTCCGTGGATATGATCTTTATCTGATGGTAGACGTAACCAACTACAGCCTCACTTACTCTGTATCCGGTCACGAAAACCATATGTCCCCAGATGACCATTACGCTGATCTCAAACGTATTATTGCTGCTGTCGGCGGTAAAGCAAGACGTATCACAGCCATCATTCCTTTCTTATATGAAAGCCGTCAGCACAAACGTACTTCCCGCGAATCTTTAGATTGTGCTTTAGCATTACAGGAACTGACTGCAATGGGTGTAGATAACATCATCACATTTGATGCACATGACCCGCGTGTACAGAATGCGATCCCGTTAAAAGGCTTCGAGACCGTACAGCCTGCTTACCAGTTCGTAAAAGGTATCTTACGCGAAGTAACCGACTTAAAGATCGATTCCGATCATATGATGGTAATCAGCCCGGATGAAGGTGGTACCAACCGTGCTGTATATCTTGCAAGCGTTCTCGGATTAGATGTCGGTATGTTCTATAAGAGACGTGATTACAGCCGTATCGTAGACGGACGCAACCCGATCGTTGCGCATGAGTTTTTAGGTTCCTCCGTAGAGGGAAAAGATGTTATCATCATCGATGATATGATTTCTTCCGGTGAAAGTATGATCGATGTTGCAACAGAGTTAAAGAAACGTAAAGCAAACCGTATCTTCGTCGTTGCAACTTTCGGACTCTTCACAAACGGTTTAGATAAATTTGATCAGGCAGTTGCAGATGGAACGATCTACAAAGTCGTTACCACAAACCTTACCTATCAGACACCGGAACTCTTATCCAAACCATATTACATCAGCTGTGATATGAGCAAATACATCGCTTATATCATTGATACCTTAAACCATGATTCTTCCATCAGCGATCTGTTAAACCCGTATGACAGAATCGAACGTCTGGTATCTAAATACAAGGCAGAGCAGAAATAATTCATTCTGAAATATCAAAAAAGCCGGTACTTTTTCGTGCCGGCTTTTCTTATACAATGGAATGCATGTCTATAAACATTCTGGCATCAAAAAAAGAAACCATCATACACTTTTGTATAACGGTTTCTTCTTATCTCATTTCTATGTAAGTCCGTCTGGCAAACGCTCCTAAAACAGATCAACTCTTCCTGCAAACTTCTGGTTGATCACATAGTACGCTGCAAATTCTTCCGGTTTTAAATATACCTGAAGGCTCTTGATGGATGATGCTCTGTGACCATCTGCAACAAACTCATTTTTTGCTTTCTCAATCACATCTGCAACAATCGCTTCATTCCCCTGATACTGGATAAATACTTCCGGTTTTAATTCTTCTTTTGCTGCCTTTGCTGCTTTCTTTGCTGCTCTTGACGGTTTCTTTTCTCTTGCCGGTTTTGCTGTTTCTTTTGTCTCAGCTGCTGTATCTTTGACTGTCTCAGCCTTTGCTGCTGCTTTTTCTTCTACAGCTTCTTTGACTGCTGCTGTCTTTTCTGTTACTGCTGCTTTTACTTCAGATGCAGACTCTTTGACTGCTGTCTTCACATCCTGTGCTGCATTTTTTGCTGCCTGTAAAACATCACTGGCCTTCTCATTTGTCTTCGGCTCTGCTTCCTTTACCTGATTTGTTTTTTCTGCTTTGATTGCATTATTTTTTGCTACAGTTCCTTTTGCCATAATGAATTCCCTCCTCAACAAAACTTACTCACAAACTAAAAACTTCTCCATTGCGTCTAATGCTTCTTCTTCATCGCTTCCTTCAGCGACAATATTCACTGTCATACCCTTTGAAGGATTAAATGCCATGATTCCCATAATACTCTTTGCATTGATCCTGCGGTTATTGCTCTCAAGGATAATCTCACTGTCATAGCGGCAAGCCACCTGAACCAGTTCTGCAATTGGATTATCATGTTCTTTTGAAACATTCGAAACCACTACTTCTTTTCTGCTCATATTCATCCTCTTCCTCTTTTCAAGTACTTCTCAAAATATAACCCATTCGACTTTAATTTGCAATACGTCTCACTTAAATCTGTTAAAGTTCAACGAACTATTCTATGGAAGCACTGTTTTTTTATGCAGTTTTCTCTTTTTTTTCATGTATTTATATTGGAAATGTATCTGTAAAACCTGCCTTTTTCTGCATTTGCTTTATTTCAGATATGTGAAGAAAACATTTCCTGCTCCTTTAAACACTTCATCTGCTTCCGTTATACTCTGTTTAAAATTGTTTCCGGATGAAGAATCAAAAATAATGACATTATTGGCATCATATCCTACCACCAGAACCGCTTCATTGCTTCCCGTCATTGCAAATACCGGATTACCGCAGCTTACATAGTAAAGGACTTCTTCCACACTGCACCCGGTCAGATCTAAAATTCTTGCATCTTTCATTGTATTGCTCAAAATATTCTTCGGTGTCTCACCGCCTGCAATCAATGCACTGACACTGATATTAATTCCTTCTTTCTCAAGCATTGCATTGATACACTGAGCAATGCTGCCGGAAGAAGCATCTTCCGCGCCGACTGCGATATCAGAGAGTGCCGGTTTGATTGCATCTCTGGAACGTTTCCAGATATACTCCTGATCCTCGCCTACTACGACTCCCATCTTTTCATTTGCCTTTGTGATCGCACCTGCCACCTGATCTGTGGTATAAACCACATCACCTTTTACATAAACATAATATTTTCCGTTACCACCCTTATCTTCAAGTGTGAGCGTGCGATCCTGCTCTAATATGGTTTCTCTCGGAGTCAGCAGTCTTGGAGCCTTTTCCCCCACATTTTCCGGCAAAGATATTTCAAACCGGGTCTCTTTACTGTCAGAACTGCTGCTTACAATGGAAACTATTTTATTTCCATCTCCCTCCCGGTTCATGATCATATCCTGATCTGCGTCCACATACGCCGTACCATTATACTGAATACGGTTTAAGTACATAGTGTAATCTTCAATATCAACCCCGGAAACATAATATCCATTTTTTTCGTATGTCTTTAAAACGGACGGCGTATCGGATGAAACATCTAAAATTTTAATCTGATACATCGGGAAGATTACATTTCCCGCAGCCTCCGTTGATACATCTGCCGCATTCGCTACGCCATATACAAAATCGTCTCCCATAAATCCAAGCGGTTTTACATACTTTCCACTGCCTTCTGTTATGGTAAATGTTTTTTCACTGGAAAAGTTGATGAGCGAAATCGTATCACTCTGTCCGTTCTGGCTGTCTTTCGTCCATGCAAAATAACGGTCGGATTCTGAAACCGCATATATTTCTTTATCCAGTCCCTTGATCAGCTCTTTCATTTCCAATGTACTAAGATCGATTCCATACACACTGCCATCGACCATCAGATATAATTCTCCGCCCTCAGTCACATACATCATCTGACCAAGTTCGGATTTCATGACCTCGTATGCCTTATCCGAAGATATGAATGCAAGTTCCTCATTTGTGTTTGAAAGACTGTCATAATGATTGACCTCAATTCCCACTTCCCCCTCATGGTTTCCGCGGTTCATATAGCCATATACGATATAATCAAGGCTTCCCGCCTCATCGATCCTGACAATTTTGATATCATGTTCCCCATAATTTTCACGGTTGTCAATTCCTTCATATCCACGGAAACTGAACACTTTTGCGAGTGTATTCTCCGTCTCATTGTAACTCCAGAGTTCGCCCTCCTGTACAAAAGCGACCGTGGTTCCCGTCTCATTCGCCTGATACTCCACATTTCCGGAGCGTATCCCAAGCTCAATATAATTGTCAAAAAAGCTTGCATTTTCCCCGCGGAAAATCTGATTCATCCGGCGTTCAAAATTGAGCAGATACATCCGGCTGCTTGTATAGCGCACTCTGTAATATTCTTCTACATTATAATATTCACTCTCGCCACCCTCACCGATACTCGTCACAACATAATCCAGCACGATCACATTATAGGTATCCGTAATTTCTTTTATGGATGGCACCGGCGTCGTTAACTGCTCTCCGTTAAAATCTGCCCATGCAAGCTGTTTTAATGAAGAATTTAATGAAACAAACTGTAATGTTGTGTTATCGCCGGTTGTTTTTTCCATATACGTTGACAGTGTTCCCGATGTCTCACTGTTGAATGTGGTATTATGAAACTCTTTTACAAATTTCAGGGATTCGTCTACATGCGCATTTGGCATTTCCACAATCCTTGTATAATAATAAATGACATCATTTCCGCTCTCTAAATTAATAAGAAGTAAATACTCTTCCCCCTCCTGAAGCAGATTCTGGATTTCAAGTTCTGCTTTGATCGTACCTTTTTTCTCATCATAGGAATTGACATCTGCATTGGCGATCAGTCTCTCCCCATCAAGGCTTCGTATTTCATAAGAGATCGCATCCACGCTTGTCTCGTATGTCTGGATCGTAACCGGAAGTTTTCTGTCTTTTCCAATCGGTGTGATCGTATCGCGCATACTCGCAGCATTCATCTTTGTATGATATCCATATAATTCATTGACTTCCTGTTCACTGCTCTCTAATGTGATGACCGGTAATGTGGCATTTTTCATTTCTGTTGTCAAATCTTCATTGACATGATTTGTCATCATACTAAATACTCCGACTGCCACAAAAAAAATGACGGTCAGTACGACTGCCTTAATTGCACCTTTCTGCACGATATTGTCTCCTTACTCTATGTGAATGAAATATCATTTTCCCTGTTAAAACCGCCATCTTTGTAATTTCTTCTGAAACCCGAAAAAAAGCGACAGATATATTGTATGCATTTTTTTTCAAATCCGCAATGCCTATCGCTGATTCTTTTTGAAATTTTAAGAAAGAGAATTAAAAAACGGGCAGTGTACCTATGACCTGCCCATTTTCTGTAACATTTGTTTTACCACCAGCGTCTGCATCTTCTGTGCCTGCAGCGCCGTCTGTACATCTCATTATTTAATAATACCCCGATCAGGCTCCGCATATCATCACGTCCTCCAGGGGGCGGTGGAGGCGGCATTCCAGGTCCCGGTGGAGGTGGGGGCGGCATCCCGGGTCCCGGCGGTGGATTCATTCCGCCCCAGTACTGTTCTGCCTCAACATTCTTTTCTTCCCCTGTCACATTGCGGTAGATCCGCTCTGCCACCTGTTCTAACATCAGGCGGTCCGGATACTCGTCAAACATCAGGCTCCCCTCATACTCCATCTTGTCGCACTCATCTTCCACATAAGAAAGGATTGTCTTCACCTCTTTCGGATAAAGCTCCTTCATGCGTTCCATATCTTTTTCATATTCCATTTCCGTCAGATACAGATTCTGCATCGGATAGCTCATATAAAAAGGCATTTTCGGCACATCCATCTGCATACGGAAAAACTGTTCCTGATTATAGTCCACACATTGCTCCTGTCGCTAACATCTCTATATCATATGCGTGAGGAATACTTTTGTGCGGGTTCCATTATGCGTTAGAATTATTCAAACAAAATATTTTTGTATTTCGTATAACCTTCTTTTTTCATCTGCACGGATGCCTCTTTTTTGTCCCCTTCATGCGTAAACTCATACACATTATAAGCACCGTCACGGTAGGCAAAATCCGCTCCGTTATCCTGATAATGCAGATAAGTTCCATTGCCCGGATACACGCGCATTTTCAAGGTATCATACGGCTTTTCACCGACGTACTGTGCCAGTTCATAAGTTGGGATCATGCCTCCCTCTTTTACGAACATCGGACAGGTATCAAGCGGTGCGTCTACCATATAATACTGTCTGCCCTGATATGGTTTCTTTGTCTCATAATCATACCAGACACCTTCCGGAAGATATACGATCTTTTTCGTCTCTCCCTGCTCTAAAACAGGTGCAGCTAAAAGATTTTCTCCGACTAAAAATTCACCGTTTAAGTTCCAGACTTCCGGATCATTCTCATAATGTAAAACCAGAGGACGCATAATCGGCAGTCCGGTCAGTTCACATTCGCGGAACAGATCATACAGGTATGGAAGTAACTGATATCTTAATTCCACAAATTTGCGGTAGATGCGGATCGTCTCCTCATCAAACTGCCATGGCTCCTGGAATGTACTTCCCATGGAAGAATGGTTACGGAACAGTGGGGAAAATGCACCAACCTGAACCCAGCGGCACATTAATTCCGGTGTACAGTCTGCACCAAATCCGCCGACATCCGTTCCCGCAAATGCAATTCCGCTCATACCGAGATTGCAGAGCTGTGGAACCGCCATTCTAAGATGTGCCCAGAGGCTCTGGTTATCTCCGGTCCATACGGTAGAGTATTTCTGTGTTCCTGCATAACATGCTCTTGTGATCACGAACGGTCTTCTTCCATCGGCTTCCTTTAATCCTTCATAAGTTGCCTTTGACATCAGATGTCCATAAACATTATGCATTGCCGCATGATCTGTCTTTTGATCCTCATCCGTAAAAACGACATCCTGTGGAAGTTCTCCACGGAAACTTGCAGGCTCATTCATATCATTCCATGTTCCTCGCACACCAAGATCCACTAAGAATTTCTGATTTTCTGCCCACCATTTTCTTACATCCGGCTTTCCAAAATCAGGATATACCGCTTCGCCCGGCCATACTTCATTGACGTATACTTCCCCTTCCGGTGTTTTTGCAAAATAATCATTCGCGATTCCCTCATCATACTTTGCATATCCCGGATCTAATTTCACACCCGGATCAATGATGCAGACAACCTTAAAACCATCCTCTGCGATCTCTTTTATGATTGCACCCGGTGCTCCAAACCCCTTTTCATTCCAGGTAAATACGCGGTACCCATCCATATAATCGATATCAAAATGGATCGTATCACATGGAATCTGCAGTTCTCTGCAAATTTTTAAAATTACGCGAAGCTGC
>ENA-OOZG01001168-OOZG01001168.1-human-gut-metagenome-genome-assembly--contig:-NODE-1168-length-19488-cov-3.584933_pt1 | contig 19488 bp, 13 predicted proteins | sample MGYA00241706_ERZ501384 | MGnify/ENA primary metagenome ERZ501384 (study PRJEB25962, sample SAMEA2042742) | human gut metagenome | biome: human gut; feature: human-associated habitat; material: faeces...
TCGTCAACGGCGCTCTGAGAGAATGTTCAGACAACAATTATGCTGCGGTTCGGTATGGCTGCCGAGATTTCTCCATGGCGTAGATCAACCGCACGAGCTTCTTGGCGGCATGGGATATGGCAACATTATAGTGCTTACCCTCAGCCCTCTTCTTGGCGAGGTAGGCGGCGAAATTCGGATCCCAATTACAGACAAACTTCGTGGCGTTGAAAATGGCATAGCGCAGGTATCTGGAGCCTCGTTTCTCCATGTGGGAGTAGCAGTTGGTAAGCTGCCCTGACTGGTAGGTTGAGGGTGACAGACCGGCATAGGCCAGAATCTTGTCTGGGGAATCGAAGTTGGAGAAGTCGCCGACTTCCGCCAGGATCATGGCTCCCATGCGTGTGCCGATACCCGGAATGGTTGTAATAGGAGAATGGACGACCTCCATGATTGAATTGATTTCTTTCTCAATTTCTTCAATCTCTTCATCCAACTCTCCAATGAGCCGAATGGTATGTTTCAGTTCCAGAGACTTGGCAGGCATGGCAGATCCAATGGAATTTCTGGCAGCGTCCCGAATCTGGGTGGCTTTCTCTCGTCCGTAGCGTCCCTTGGATGTCTCGTGCAGAAGATTTGTCAGCCGTGTCAGGTGTGTGGAAGCGATTTGCTTTGCACCCGGAAATTCACTGAGAAGTGCGTAAACCGATGCCATATGGAGGGACGGAACCAACTTTTCCAGTTCCGGAAAGAGAATGCAGACCAATCTGGAAATAGAAGTTTTCAGCTTTGCCCGTTCCCGAACTTTGTCAAATCTGTATCTTGTTAGTGACTTTAGTTCTTCGTTGTGATATGATGTGTCTGTGTAGGACTTGAGGTCCACATCAGACATTAGCATAGTCGCAATGGTTCGCGCATCGACCCGATCAGTCTTGGTTTTGCGAAGGCTCAGACTTTTCCGGTAGAGATTGGTGTGCAGCGGGTTTATGACATAGGTTGGCAGGCCGCAGTCAAGAAGAAACCCAAGAATGTTGTAACTGTAATGTCCGGTAGCCTCAAGCCCTACTTTTATTTTGTCTGACGGACGGGTACAGCGACGGATGGTCTGCAAAAGGGTGCCAAAGCCTTCCGCGTTGTTGGAGATGGTGAACACATCTGCCAAGACTTCCCCTTCCGAACTGAGGATGAAGCAGTCGTGCTTGTCCTTGGCAACGTCAATTCCCACACAAATCACGATGAATACCTCCGGTATGTTATTTGATGCTGGGTCCACAGGACACTTTACTCTTGTAACCTTGTTCTACATAAACCGTCTGGCGGTATCTAACTGATTAACAATACTGTAAAGGGCTGTGGTTGGAGCCTTTTACGAACCGTCTTGCGGTAGGAGGAAGTAACCAATCCACAGCATCCCTTACAGTGTAGCACAAGCCTTTGAAGATGGGCTATAAACTACTACTTTATAATACAAGGAGGAGGGTGCAATATCAAGAGAGTATAAAATAGCTGTAAATACTCAAGAACAGCAAACGCGAATAATTGCACTTTTTTATTATATATCAGGATATAATTATTCTGGATTGTATAATGAAATCTGATAATACAAATGAAAATAAATGAATTTTCCGAAAAAATGATGAAACTCGAAATAATATTATGCTATAAAATATAATAATATCTTCTTGAAAAAGGGTACGGCGTGGTTTAACATAATAATGAAAATGCTCAATATTTAATGAAATATGGGAGAAAAATTTGTGCATTTTTGAAATTTTTAAATAATGGATGGAGGAACTGGAAATGAAAAAGGCTTTATGTTTGCTGCTTGCAATGCTCATGATTTTAGCAATTTGTGCGTGTGCAGCAAAAGAACCAGCGACTGCTGCGCCAAACAGTGAGAACAGTCAATCTACAACAAAGGAAAATGCTGATAGCACCGATCTGCCGGACGAGTCCCAAGAAAACGCAGTGACCGTGGCAGACCCTTTTGGAAAATACGAACCAAGCATTGATATTACCACTATGATGTTGGAGGATAATATCCGCAATGTGCCGGAAAACATGACGATGGACAGCAATCCGTGGATTGACCTGTTCAAGGAGTATGGCATCAATGTGTCTTATAAAATCTCCGGCTCTGCATCAGATCTTGATACCAAGCTCAATATGGCGATTGCAACCGAGGATTTGCCTGACATTATGCAGGTTACTGCATCGCAGTTTCAAGAACTGAGTGAAGCGGGATATCTTGCGGATCTGACAGAGGTTTTCGAAACCTATGCGTCTCCGGAAACCAAGGCTATGTATATGCAAGACGGCGGCATTATGATGCAAAATGGCTACGTTGATGGAAAACTGGTTGGTCTTGCTTTGCCGCAGGGTTATCAGGACTTTATTCCGATTGTCTCTATTCGTTCTGACTGGCTTGAAGAATGCGGCCTTGATGCACCGAAAACCATGGACGAACTGTGGAACATTGCAAAGACATTCAAGGAAAAAAATGTTGGCGGTAATTGTTCCATTGGTATCGGCATGACAAAGAATGTCCTTGATTTGCTGACGCCGACGATTGGCTTGTTGAATGGCTATCATGCGTATTATAACGTGTGGATTGAGCAGGACGGTGAGCTTGTCAACTCAACCATCCAACCGGAAATGAAAGAGGCACTTGCTGCCCTGCACGATAAATATGAAGAAGGTCTAATCGACCCTGAGTTTGGCACAAAGGAAAATGCACAGCTTATGGAGGATGTTATGGCCGGTCGGTGCGGCATTGTTGTTTCCCACTACTGTGCGCCGTTCGATCTTTTGAATGCTGTGGCAGATGGGCAGAAATGGGAATTCTTCTCTGTTCCTTCTGCTGATGATGATCCGGTTCTTGCTCAGTTTAGCTTGGCCTTTAGCGGTGCGCTGTGCGTCTCTGCTGCTTGCGAGCATCCGGAAGCCATGATTGAGATGCTGAATATCTTCACAAAGTATGTTGCAGAAGATCCTCAGACCTACAATGACAATGCAGTTCGCAACTTTGCATATCCGACGATCACATCCGCAATCAGCGGAAACAACGATATTCACAAAGAATATCTTGAATTCCTCGAGACTGGCGTAACACCGGTTACGACAACACAGGGTTATGAAAGTACCGTCGAAGCGGCTGAGAAGTATCGTCTGAATCAGGATATTGATGGCTATACCATGTGGGGCGTATTCGGGCCGGAGGGAACGGAAGTCCAGGTTTCCAAGGCAATTGAAAACAATGCCTATATGATTGATGCGTTCACTGGCGCGCCGACAGCTAGCATGATCGAGTACAGTTCTGTCCTGAAAACCTTGACAGAACAGATCGTAACAGATATCATTTGCGGCGTGAAGTCTGTCGATGCATTTGATGCATTTGTTGAGAGCTGGAAGCTGAACGGCGGCGATGCTATTGCTGCGGAAGTAAACGCATGGTATCAGGCAAAGACTTCAAATTGATGGATAAGCGGAATTAAAAACCATACAGGGGTGCTACATCATGCAGCACCCCTGTAGCGTTCAGGGCGTAAAAGACGGGTGAGAATATGAATATGAAATTGCAAAAATCAAAATATGATCCATCATGCAAACGTTTGCGCAGAAAAGAGGAGATGCCGCTGCATCTTATGCTGCTGCCCGGATTGATTGTTGTGTTGATTTACAACTACGGGCCGATGGGTGGACTGATTATGGCCTTTGAAAATTACAAGCCAACGAAAGGCCTTTGGGCATCTGCGTGGGTTGGGCTTGGAAATTTCAAGCGGTTGTTTGCCTATCCGGATATTGAAAATGTTTTTTACAACACGATCTATATCGCAGTATTTAAACTGCTGCTAGGAATTCTCGTTCCGGTTATTTTTGCCCTACTTTTAAATGAAATAAAGAACAGACTGTTTTCAGGGTATGTACAGACTGTGACCTGTTTGCCGTATTTTCTGTCATGGGTCATCCTCGGCGGAATTTTTACGAGCATTCTTTCTCCGTCAAATGGCATCATAAATGAAGTCATCCGATTTTTTGGCGGAGATCCAGTCTATTTTCTCGGAAGCAATGACACGTTCCCATGGACATTGATCATTACCGACACCTGGAAGAATTTTGGATACAGTTCGATTGTATATCTTGCGGCCATGAGCAGCATTGATCCGGCTTTGTATGAAGCGGCTGAGATGGATGGCGCAGGAAAGATCAAAAAAATTCTCCATGTCACATTGCCAGGTATTTTGCCCATGATTTTTGTCATGAGCGTTCTATCACTGGGCAATGTATTGAACGCAGGTTTCGATCAGGTATTTAATCTCTATAGTCCGCAGGTTTATCAGTCCGGTGATATCATCGACACGTTTATTTATCGGTTGGGAATTGAAGATGCGCAGTACAGTATGTCTGCGGCAGTCGGACTGTTAAAATCCGTGATTTCATTGATCCTAATATCCATTGGCTATAAACTGGCTGAGAAATATGGAGATTACAAAGTATTTTAAGGAGCGGACAAATGAAAATGAAGCAAAAAAAGCAGGTTGATCTTTTTTCCGTGATCAATGTTGTTATCCTGACAGGTTTGTCACTCCTTTGCCTGATGCCGATCATCAATGTGCTGGCGATTTCGTTTTCTGAGCGTGCTGCTGTAGAGGCAGGGAAAGTTGTCTTCTGGCCGGTCGATTTTACAACGGCCGCATACGAATATGTTCTCAAAGACCGCGGATTTCTGGATTCCCTGATGGTCAGTATTGCGCGTGTCATCGTAGGGCCTGTGTTAAATTTGGTTTTGTGTATTCTTTGCGCGTATCCGCTGTCCAAATCTGATGCAAGGTTCCGGGCAAGAAAGGTTTACGTTTGGATTTTTCTGTTTGCGACGCTGTTCAACGGTGGCCTGATCCCAACCTACATGGTTGTTAAGAAAACCGGACTGATCAATTCTTTCTGGTCCCTGATTATTCCGGGCGCAGTTCCGGTAACGTATGTGATCATGATGATGAATTTCTTTCGCAGTCTGCCGAAAGAGCTTGAAGAGGCTGCTTTGATCGATGGCGCAAACCAGTGGCAGATTTGCTGGCGTGTGATCGTTCCTCTGTCGAAGGCATCTATTGCAACAATCACCCTGTTCTGCATTGTCAGCCATTGGAATGCATGGTTTGATGGTATGCTTTATTTTAATACTAGCGATGGACAGCCACTTGGCACATTTCTTCATAATATGGTTGTCAATTCCGGGCTGGATGTCATGAAGAGCACCACGGACGTAGAGACGCTTGCGCAACTGATGAAAGTTTCCAGTCAGACAACAAAAGCAGCACAGATATTCCTCGCTATGCTGCCGATTTTGATTATCTACCCATTTATGCGCAAGTATTTCACAAAGGGCATTGTCATGGGCAGTGTAAAAGGATAAGACGGTAGAAAACCGGAGGTGGGAAATAAATATGGATACACAGTACAAGTCGATTGAATATCAGTTCCGGGATCAGCGGCTGTATGAGGACTATTATGCACTCTACTCGATCGGGTGGGAATATTGGGCGTCGCCGGAGGTCTATTACAGGGACTGTAGAAACTCTGCTGATAAGCAGTGTGTATTCCAATATACCGTTTCCGGGGAAGGAACTCTGGTGTGTGACCGAAGCACTTATCAGCTCAGACCAGGACAGGCATTTCTGATCGAAAAGCCCGGACAGTACCAGTATTATCGATCACCTAATGCAGACCATTGGGAGCTTCGCTTTATTTCATTTAATCTTGCATGTCTGAAAATATGGGGAGATCTGACAGAACGCTTTGGCCGCGTATTTGAGATTTCGGAAGAATCCGGTGTAATGCGCTGCTGGCATCAGATTTATCAGACTGCACTGAATAATGAAATGGGAAGCTTTTATTTAGCTTCCGGTTTTGCTTATCAGTTCATGATGCAGCTTTATAACACGTTGATTGAAAGCTGCCGTACGCAGAATATGTCTGACGTTGTACAGCGATGCATGGCCTTGATTCAGACAGAATACAAAAATAATCTGGATCTGACGTATTTGTCAAAGGCGTGCAATGTCTCTGTTCCGTACTTGTCCAAAAGATTTAATGAAGCGCTACACATTTCCCCAATTCAGTATTTAAACAGATATCGCATAGAGGTCGCAAGCTCTTTGCTGCTGCGGAGTCATGGCAGAATTGAAGAAGTCGCACACGAAGTCGGTTTTTCAGATTCAAATTATTTTTCACGCGTGTTCAAGAAGGTCATCGGCTTTTCTCCGCGTGAATACCGGCAGCAGGAAGTTAGACGTAAAGTAGAGGATCACACCATACAGATGCAGGTTTCCCCTGGGGGAATCATAGGCTGAGAGGTCTGCGGAGGAGAAAATGAGAGATTATATAATTTCATCTGTGCAGGAAACAAACTTGACAAACAAAAACGGCGTTTATCAGGATAGCTTGATTGCATATGATCGGGATGCGTCGGGGCGTATTTGGGCAATCCTTGGACACACAAACCTAGGCGGAATCAGCGTTTGGAGCGGCGAGAGCCTATGCAGATTGCAAAAGAAGTATCCGGCAGAATTTTTGTTTTCTTTGGGGGAAGCAGGCGCTGCATTCAATGCCAGTACATATCCGGACGGCCCGTTGTCCCGTGGGCAGATCTGGCCATGCGGGCTGTGGATCCATCCGGATACAAACCGCTTCTATTGCTTTATTCATAATGAGACGGGCTGGGGAGCTGGCACATCATCCTATACTGCCACTGGATTTGCTGAGGGTGAACCGGATTTCCGGCACATTGGGATGATGTACTCTGATGATAATGGAAAGACATGGATATTTTCGGGATGGATTCTGACTGCGCAGGAGCCGTGCTGGACGGAGCAATTCAGAGCCGGTATGAATACACCTGGGCAGATGGGGGGCGAGCTGTGCCTGGGGTGCGGAGATTTTTCTATTTACGCCGAAAGGCAGAGCAGGCAGTTGTATCTGTTTTATACAAAGCACACAATCCGAGCGGAGTCCTCCAATGTGGTAGCGGATCAGATTTATCTGGCGCGTTGTGCATTCGATGAACTGGAAAGTTTATCAGCATGGCGAAAATATACAGGAAGCGGGTTTACGGAGCCGGGCAACTGCGGACGTGATACCGCCATTGTTGGCGGTGGAGCGATTGCGTCTGTCTGCCGGGATGAGACGGGAAAACGATACATCATGTCGACCTATAATCGTGAAGCTTGGCAAAATGGTGTTTGTACATGTCAGATCAGCTTCAGCGATGACCTTCTTCACTGGACACCACCGGAACGGATATCTGCAGAACGCGCTGACTTATCGAATCCTTATCTGACAATTTGCCCTGAACACAATGCATTCAGAGTTTTTATGAGTTCAAACGGAACGGGAATCCGCTCATTTACACTGAAAATCTACGATCTATGAAAGGAGTTCTGTATGAACAGACATTTCTCGCTGTATTTTAAAATTATTGCATTGATTTGCTTATGTGCTCTGCTTGGAACTCTTTCTGTTGCAGTAGAGGAAAGAACGACGGTTAACAATGAGATACATTTTCGATTGGGAGCTGAAAGAACATCCGAGCCGTTTAATTTTTTTCAAGATGGCACATTTGCCGTTTTGCACCAAGACAATAAAATCTATGTTCTACCTCCAGTGAATAATGTAGATACTTGCGATCAGTTCGTGTGGTCTGGGTCAGACATAGAGAATATATACCCGACAGTTGCAATGAATGGTTTGACTGCAAATTCTCATTATGATCGGGGCAGGATTTACGATGCATACGGATGGTGGCCGTTTACGTTGTGGTCGGATAATAATGGTAAATGGTATAGCTATATGCATACGGAAGATGCTGTGCAGGTAACAACAGGACAAACAGGGCATGGCAGTGACCTGCGCACGATTGCATTATGGACATCAACGGATAATGGTGCAAATTGGACATACGAAGGTGTTGCGTTATCAATTGATTCGGATTATGCAGTGCCCGGAAATCTTCAAGTATCATGGCCAAGAAATGGAGGAACAGGAGATCACAAATTAATTGCAAGTCCAGATGGGCAGTATCTTTATATTTTGTATACAGTATTTTCCTATGAAGACCCTGCAACGACGAACGACTATTGCCATGGTAATCTGGCTATTGCTAGAGCGGAACTGGACGAAGAGGGGAGGCCGGGACCATTTTATAAATATTATAATGGACAGTTTTCGGAGTCCGGCGTTGGAGGCCACGAGACTTGGATTATGTCTAAAACTGAGGGGCCGTATTACACAGATAATAGTCAAAGAACGGTCATGTGGAATACATATCTTAATAGATACGTAATGATTTCGGCGGATAGAATTCATCATTTAAATATTAGCTATAGCGAGGATTTAATTCATTGGACACAGCCTGAGATTTTTTTACAAGAAGAAAGCGGTGTTCCCATTTTATATGCAAATCTGATCTCCTTTGACTCTAATGATATGGTTGGTGGCAAAAGTGTATGGGTCTATTATGTAACAGAAAACTATGAAGTTAGGAGACGGGTGTTGTCTTTTGACAAAGGAGAGAATCTCGCATATCAAAAATCTGCCGTTGCATCGCATGAAATTGAAGCACTTCCAGCTGCAACAGTAACGGATAATAATATTATCTCTGGATATCAAGGGCCAAAAGGAACTTCCTCCTATACGAATACATGGATTTATATTGACCTTGGTGCAGAAAAAGCCTTTAATACGATATGGCTGACACCATCCATGAATGGTAAGGGATTCCCTGTTTCCTTTTCATTTGAAGGCTCTCTCGATGCGAACTCATGGAGTACGATTGCACAATATGAAAACTATGCCCGCCCACAATATGAAGAAACACAGGTCTTCCATGTCGGAAATCAACAGTATAGGTTTGTACGGTTATCCGTTTCTGAATGCTCTGAAATAGGAAGTGAAGTGGCCCCATTTGCTGTACAGCTAAATGAATTTAAGGTGTTTAATTATCAAAATACCACAGATGAGTTTCCAAGTTATTCAGCTGTGGCGCACACCTACCGTGCGTCGACCGATTTTGCCTCGACACAAGGCAACGAACACTGGAGTTATATGCGGCAAGGAGATCTTAACATTGGGCAATCCTATTTCTGGAGTCCGCTGTCATATAACACACAAATGAATGCGTGGGGAAAGAGCGGCTTATATAACTATGTAGGGAATAATTGGATGCACCCCGATGAAAACTTCCAGACGGCGAGAATTTGGAAGGTACCTGCAGATGGGATAATTCATATTACTGGAAGAATAAGCAAAAAGGATACAGCTGGCGGAAATGGTGTACGTGCGAAGATATTGAGAGATCGTGAGCAAATTTGGCCACTAGATTCTGAATGGATGACAATTAGCTACAATGATGCAGTTGGAGTAAATGTTGATTGCGGAATTGCAGTTAATGCAAACGAGAAAATCTTTTTTGTGTTGGATTCGAATGGGTCTTCGGCATATGATTCAACGTATTGGGATCCGCAGATTGAATACTCGCCATTGACACGAATGCTTGATTCTAGGAATGAGTATTCTTCGACTTCTGGAGAATGGGGATATCTCTCTGAATCTAATGGTGCTTACTCTGCGATGGAGTGGAATTCTGCTGAAAAACAATGGAAGGTAAATGGTTCATATTGCTCTATTGGAGCACTTCATATGCATCCAGATGCGAATTTGAATGCGGTACGGAGTTGGCGTTGCGAAGAAGCAGGAAATATTGTTATTTCAAATGAGGTAAAAAAGCTTGATATCACGGGAGGCGATGGGGTTCGGTTGAAAATCCTTAAAAATGGAACGCAAATATGGCCGGAAAGTGGATGGGGAATGTTGGACTTTGACGATGCGCAGGGCATTAAATTCAGCGTAGCGACTTCTGTAAATACGGGTGATACCATCTGTTTTGTTTTAAACCAGAATCAGTCTTCTAGCTATGATACAACGTATTGGTTGAGCAATATAAAAATTGCAAGTTGACTGTGGTTTCTATCTGCATGAGTTAGTATTCAGAGAGGATTGACAATGAAGACATTTGACTTTCAACGAGCAGTTCCAATATGGGCCAAAGAACGCGAAAGAGAAATGAATTGCGAATTGGCATTCCGAGCCGCGATTAGCGGCGCGGAGGCTGTTTTGCGGCTCACGGCATCCAGCATCTATCGCGTCTGGATGAACGGAGAATTTGTGGCGGCTGGCCCGGCACGTGCTGCGCATGGATTTTATCGTGTCGATGAGATCTCGCTTACGCCATATCTGAAGCTAAAACGCAATACGCTCGTGGTCGAGGTAGTAGCGTTCAACGTCAACAGCTATGACACGCTGGATCAGCCTGGGTTTCTTACTGCGGAGGTGATTCAAAATGACAAAGTAACTGCTGCCACAGGCGATGCCTCCTTTGCTGTGTTTGATCTGCATGAGCGTATTCAGCGTATTCAACGCTACAGCTTCCAGCGTGCCTTTGGAGAAGCGTATCGGCTTGCTGCAGAAAAGCGTGGATTTTATCTGGGAAGCATGGATGCAAAACGCTTGGAAGCTGCAATTCAGCCGGATAAGCGCTATCTCGTGCGTGAATTGAAGATGCCGGACTTTGAACGGCTTCCGGCCGAGGAAGTGATTCGGATGGGGCGTGTGCGGTTTGACATTCCGTGCGCAGTGCCAATCCGGGATCGCGCGTATACCAATATCGGGCCAAAGCTCAAAGGCTACCGGATGGAGGAACTGGAGGAGCATCTTTCTGACGAAACGCAGACGTTTGTATGGGAGGAAGGAATGGAAAGGCCCGCAACCCCCGCATGTGTTTCCCTGCAAAACGGATATGCGCTCTATCGATTTGCCTATAACGCGACCGGCTTTATACGGCTGCATGTTCAGTGCGAGCAGGCGTGTGTTGTCTATCTGCTGTTTGATGAAATTCTGACAGACGGCGACGTTGATTTCCTGCGTCTGACAAACTGCAACTGCTTTAAGTACTATTTGGGTGTCGGCGAACATTCGATTATGAGCTTCGCACCGTACACCATGATGTACCTCAAGGCCGTGGTCAAAGGCGCATGCACAATTTCAGATGTCAGTATCATCGAATATCAGCACCCGGAACCTGCTGTGCAGATCAGGATTCCCGACAATCAGGCCCTTTGCCTGATTCGCGATTCTGCAGTCCGGACGTTCAGACAGAACGCATTGGATGTGTTTATGGACTGCCCTTCCCGGGAACGTGCCGGCTGGCTGTGTGACAGCTTTTTTACTGCAAGAGTCGAATATGTCCTCACCGGAACGTGTACGGTTGAGAAAGTATTTTTGGAGAATTTTCTGCTTGCGGATCAGTTCGAACATCTGCCGGAGGGAATGCTGCCCATGTGTTATCCGGCTGACCATTATGACGGTGTCTTTATTCCAAACTGGGCCATGTGGTTTGTGCTGGAACTGGAAGAATATTTGGTGCGTAGCGGTGACACGGAGCTGATTATCCGGGCGAAAAAGCGGGTATTCGATCTGCTTCGTTATCTCGAAACGTTTGAGAATGCAGACGGTCTCTTGGAGCGGCTGCCGAGCTGGGTATTTGTGGAGTGGTCTGCTGCAAACGACTGGGTACAGGATGTGAATTTCCCGAGCAATATGCTCTATGCACGAATGCTGCAGGCGGTGGCCAGACTGTATCAGGAACCCGGTCTGCTGAAAAAAAGCAGCAGTCTCAGGGAAGTTATCCGCAAGCGTTCTTATAACGGCCATTTCTTCACGGATCATGAAGTGATTGAAAATGGGCAGTATCAGAATCCGGGGCATCAGTCTGAGGTATGTCAATACTATGCGTTTTTTACGGGGATTGCGGATCGTCAGACGGATCCGGAGCTGTGGGAAACGCTTGTAAAAGCGTTTGGCCCCGGACGAGCAGCGGAGTGCTATCCGCAGGTCACTCCGGCCAACGCATTTATCGGAGATTATCTCCGGTTGGAACTGCTGTTCCTGGACGGACGGGTCGATACATTGTTGAAAGACTTACAGATGTATTTTCAGCCGATGGCAGAGAAAACCGGAACGCTATGGGAACATAATTTGCCGAGCGCCAGTTGCTGCCATGGTTTTGCATCGCATGTTCTTTACTGGCTGGCAAAGATATATGGAACGGAGAACGACATACATGCAAATGCTTGATTTGAAGCATATTACTTTGACGGGAGAACTGGCGTTTCGCCTCGGTCGGAATTTTTCACGATTGGAAGACCCTATGTACCGCGCACCGGAGATTTTTCAGGCGGATCAACAGGGATGGCCAGGCGATTGGGAAGGCCGGACGATGCTGGCGCTTTGCCTGCATGAGCAGCTTTCTGGCAGAAAAGCGGCTTTCTTGGATGATGTTCTGGAAGCACTGGAGGCGCGGTGGAATGAAAAAGGATACTTGGGTGAAATCTATCCGTATGGTGTCATAAATGAACAACAACTTGCCGGGCATAACTGGCTTCTGCGCAGTTTCATGGAACTCTATTGTGAACGGCAAGACGAGCGCGATGCAAAAAGGGCGGCACGCATTGTGGAGAATCTTTATCTTCCGCTGCTGGGGCACTTTTTGTCTTATCCTTCCGATCCGGAAAAACGGGTATTGAAAGGAGACGCCGCAGGTCATATTGCCGGAAATACCCTCGACGGCTGGATGCTTTCGACGGACATTGGCTGCGCATTTATTTCGCTGGATGCGTTGACACAGTACTATAGTTTGTTTGGCGGAGAGCAAATTCGTGCGCTCATTTGCGAGATGATCGAATCATTCAAAAATATCGATGTAGAAAACTGTTCCTTGCAGACCCATGCAACGCTTTCCGCCTTGCGCGGGGTTCTACGCTTCTGCGAGACGGAGCCTAACGCGAAACTGCAAACTTTTGCCGAGAAACTCTTTGATCACTATATCAGGCACGGAATGACCGCAAACTATGCAAATTATAACTGGTTCGGACGGCCCTATTGGACGGAGCCGTGCGCAGTTGTGGATTCTTACATGGCGGCAATGGCGCTGTTTCGCATGACAAAGTGCCGCAAGTACGCAGTTATTGCAAATCGAATTTACTACAATGCGCTTCTGGCAGCGCAACGCCCGAATGGCGGCTTCGGATGCGATCAATGCAGTGGAACAGCGCAGAGCGGAGAGCTGCTGCAGCCCAAAGCGGATGTGTATGAGGCGTGGTGGTGCTGCTCCATGCGTGGCGCGGAAGGGCTTTGCAGCGCTGCTGCAAACTGTATTCTATTTGAAGCGGAGCAGATTTGGTTTGTGAACTATCTGCCTGGAAAATTCTCGGAAAATGGCTTGGAGATTTCGGTAAAAACCCATTATCCGGATGCAAATGATGTCCGCATCTCCATTCGCGGTGTCGCTTCGCGAAAGACGCTGCGGTTTTATGTGCCGGACAGCGCGGAAGATGCCGCGTGTTGCATAAATGGTCAGGTATATCGTACAGAGGAAGCCAGCTTCCTGACAATCCCGATGGAATCGGATGGAACCCTACTGTTGTCCTTCCAGCTGACCTCCCGTCAGGAGCCGGCGATTGGCTGTACGACCGTAAAAGGCGCGCAGGTCACCATGTTGGGGGATCAGGTGCTTGGAACATGCGAAAATGATCGATCCATCCTTCTTGCAGAGCGTTTTTACCATATTGATCGTACGAAAAGTAGCGGAATAAAAATGCTGAATCTAAGTGCCGCCCGTCGGAGATGATTTGTACGAGTCTCTCAACGAAGAATGATTCGAAATCGTATCTCCTTGATGAATATTTCCTGCTCCGCAATAGACAAAGAATACGCTGCTGGTTTCAAACCGGCAGCGTATTTGCATATTCAGGACTCGTGCGGCCAGCGCTGGAACTCCCCCAGCGAGATCACATTGCAGTTGCATTTTTTGCCACCCGTAAACCAAGAACTTTTTAACGCGAAAAGTAAAAGGAAAAGTTCTAAAATCGTCTGATTCCAGAACTTTTTATGGTGGACAGAACAGGACTCGAACCCGTCTTCCGGGTTTCGAGTCCTGTTCTGCCATGTTTTACGGTCATTTTTTGTGCTGCCGGTGCAGTGTATTGTGCTGTTTGGTGCTCTGTGGGTTTTGGCCATGCTTTTGACGTAAGGCTAAGAATAAGGCTAAAATTGAGCATCCAAATTTTAACGAGTTAGTGGAAATACCGGGTTCGATTTGTGTTATTTTTTCTTCTTCATTTCGTCACGGAATGCCTGCTTAAAAGCTTCGCGGCCTTTCTTCTGAGAGAGCTCATCCAGATTCAGATCGCCCATTTTGATCGACTTGCAGATTCCGATGTAGGCCTTTCCGAGGGCAAGTGTCAGAGCAGCTGCCGTACCGGCTGCGGCTGTGCCACCCATAATTGTTCCGGCTCCCGGAATCAACTTAATCAGGCTCGTCGCAACTGTTCGTCCAATGACAGTTGCACCGCCGACACCGATAGCACCCATTGCAAGAGATTTGAGCACATCTTTCCCGACTGTGATATGAAACACTGCGTTGATTGCACCCATCATTGCGACCTGCTGCGCAATCAGAAGCGGTGCGTCAGCGAACGGAATGGGAATTGCCCCCGTCACACCGGTGGACGCAGCAAAAGCAAGCACAACGTTGGTCGCCTTTGCTGCCTGAAGCTCAAGTGTTTCCTTTGAGATGGGCTCCTTTGCATTTTCGCTTTCGGTGTTCGCGGCCATATCATTCTCAGGAAGTTCGGCCCATTCCGGATTCCACTCTTCCCATGCAGCTTCATCTTGTGGAAAGGGCAAGAGGTAGTTGGGATTTGTCTTTTGCATCAGGATCTGATATTGTTTGTATGCCTCGTCCCGTTCGGCCTCTGCTTTACCCTTCTGAATATACAGACCGCTCAGAATCTGTGCTGCAAGCGATTCATTATACCGGTAATCAACCATGCGCTCAAACAGCTTTGCAGCCTTTTCATGGTTCCCGATTTTTAACTGTGCAAAGGCGCATAGCTCGATGACATCCATTGCCGAGCCTGCGTTCTTTTCTGCAAGCTCAGCCAGCGCAACCGCCTTCTCCTTTTCCTGCGGATGATTCAGATCCAGCAGATCAATATACTCCAGCGCCCAGGCCGCCGTCAGCGTGTCCTCCCGCAGCAATGCGAAACGATTCAGCTCCTGGTATTTTTCAAAACACTCCAATGCGTGCGCTTTGTAAAGTTCTTTGATGGCCTTTGTGAGTCCGCTCGCGTTGCTCCCATAAATGCTGTTTGCGGTGCTTCCCATCTGATACCAGAACTGAGGATACACCTGGAATTTATCTTCAATCGCATTTAACTTACTATATCGGGTGATGGCGTTTGGCTCCATCAATATCTTGCTGTAATCCTGAATTTGCTGGTCAGTCAAGCGATATTCATCCGGAAATTCATATTCCTTTGCCAGATTCCATGCGGTACTGAACAGAGCTTTCTGCAGACCATAGAATTGTTCAAGCTTGCCTCGCTCCAGTTCCCATTTTTTCTGCTCTGCGGCATGGGCATAGTCTGCCTTGTTCCGCCGGTAGTTCATGTATCCGATACCAACCTGTGTAGCTAGCGTCAGTGCCATTGCAGCCGAATTTCCAGATGCAAAGATCATTCCGAGCCTTGGAATCGAGTTCCATACAGCATTTTTTACCTGGTGCTGATACTCACGGTCGATCATTTCTTTATCCTTCTCCTGCAAACGGCAAAAGGCGGTCGTGTCTAAAATTTGTGTCAGAATATCGCGCAGAGCGTCTGCATTCGGCATCCGCTCCAGATTCAGATTGTTCAGGATCGTGTTGGCTTCCTGCTCCATAATGTTGATGTCCGCGTAATCAACAATTTGCGAAACAGACACGGTGCAAAGATTGAGCGCGTATGCTGCCTTTAATTTTTCTTCGTTTGAATACATGATAGTGCCTCCTCAATATTTATATTTCGATTTCCATTAGAACCGGAAGGTGGTCTGATATGTGGTTGTAGTAATACGAGTAATCTCCTCCGCAGTATTTTGAAACTGCATCAATCGTCTGGCAGGAAACGTTTGCAAACGGCGAAAGTTCCGGGCTATAAGTAAAATGGTCATAATTGTTTGCCAAATGTTTTTCTTTGCTACTGAAAAGCGTAAGCTTGCGTGTATTCGACTGCGTGTCTGATGGCTTTCGGAGCGTACTGAGCTGATGCTGGATTGTTTTGATCTGAAAATTTGTCTGCTGATACACATCTGCCAGGCAGTCTCGCCGTCCCGGACAGAAAATATTTAGATTATAGTCACCCATGGCAATTGTGAAAGCTGGGCGGAAATTCCCGTACCGCCGCTGTGAGATCCGCGGGTAAATTTCTCGCATCAGCAAGTCGTATTCTGCCTGCCGCTTCTGTACATCTGACGCACTCCCATAGTAAATATGAATGTTCAAAAATCGCAGCTCAAAAAAACCGCCATAGCGTGGCTCCAGCCGAAGATAGTATGGCGTTCGCGCAAAAATCGAACAGTCTGCGTTTACATCGTTTGACAGGCTATTCAAAATACGCGGTTCAAACATCTCCGTTTCATCTGCCAGAATACTTTGCGCAGCGGATTTTTTGAGCTTCCGCTTATCCCAGATATAGGCGTATCCCTCGCCGCGCATATCTTTTCCACATTTTGCAGGGTCGCTTGATTCCCGCGGCGAAGCCCAGCAAAAATCCCATGGGTGATAGGGCATGTTTATGTACTGCTCCAGCAGTCTCCTAAGGCCCTTTCCTTCACTCAGAATCTCCTGAAACGCGACAACGTCCAAACTTTCCTCGCGTATGATTTGCGCGATTTTTTCAAAGTCCCGCCGTGGCGCATCTGCTGTTTCAAAATTTGCATATGCGCCGAAATTTTTGAGATTAAACGAGCCGATCCGATACCTCATCTCGACCTTCTCCTTTCGTATCTATCTCTCATTTTCCCCGACGATTCCCTCTGTGGCAAGCTGTGCAGAAAATCAGAATCCACTCACCCGCCGCAGCTTATAACGATCTCAATACAGCCGTCGCATCATTCACCGTTTGCTTCACGGCTTCTTCGTTGACCTGGTTGATCTGATCTTCGGCTTCTATCTTTTGCACCAGCTGAACCTTGCACATCTGGTATAGAAGATTCACAAGCAGCACAGTGTTTTCAGTGAGATATTTTTCAGCCTTTGTATAGGTATTCCACTCCGTCCGCCCCTGTGTTACGACCAAATCCTCCAGCAGCTTCATGTGCTGCTGATACTTGCGGTTTACTGCATCCAGAGAGACAGTAAGCATTGTCCCCGCATTATGAAGCTTCTCCAGATATGAACAAATCTTATTGATTTCCGTCTCTTCTTGCTCCACCTGCTTCCATGCTTCATCTGCTTTGTCGGAAAGCTTCTTTCCGCTCAGGCTGAAAATTACACCGCCTATCAAAAGGGCAACACCAGCCGTGGCTCCGCCAAGCACGGCTGTACCAAGTGCAATACCGCCGCCGCCAGCCGCGATTGCGCCGCCTCCGAGAGCGGCGAGCGCAGCATTTGTGGCCGCAGCACCGCTCAGCGATGCGATCGCCGTTCCGGTTGAGGCTGTTCCGAGCGCCATAACAGCAGCCGTGGTTGCACCGGCAGCCGCAAATCCACCAGCTGTACCAAGCGCAGCGCCTCCAAGCCCGCCGAGCAGTACGCCTGCGCCAATCGAGACTTTCTTCAGTTCTTCCGCATCATAGGTCGGAATCTGCACATGCTCTTTTTGAAAACCCTTGAATATTGGGCGGTTCTTGATTTGCTCGAACAGGTCTGAAAAATGTTGAAAGCTCTCCAATATTTCAAGCTCTTTTTCGCCAAGCCGATCCAAAGCTTCTATCGTGGTTTTGTTCTGTGCTTCAACACGCTGTACATTTTCCTGATGCCTCTGGCTGGCGAGCTTTTGACGTTTCTCTGCTTTTTTCAGCTTCAGCCCGCCGTTTACAATACCGCCAAGTCCGGTTGCTCCGGATGCAATGGCGATTCCACCAAGAATTAACGGTAGCGGCATATTACATCCCTCCATTTTTTATAATTCTGAGTACTATTGGAACAGCAAGTATTCGGCGCTGTCACACATAAAAGACTCGAAGCTTCCTTTCCATGGAAACGGCGCGTCTAATCGCTGCGCCATGTCGAAAAGCGCTGCATGCAGTTCTTCCTCATCTGTAATTTGGTTCAATTGGCAGCTCCATTGATAATAGCTTCTGGATGTCTGTTCAAAGCCTTCTATATCGACTTCTTCTAATTTTTGGAGATACGCCTGCAAACTGGCTGTAATCCTTCGATGCGCCTCGATCTGTTCTTCGAGCGGTAAGGCAATTCCTGCTCGAATGCAGACCTCTTTCAGAACAAGTCCCGCGAAATGTACCCATGCAATCAAGTTCAGCCGCATAAAGAAGTTCAGCCAATTTCCACCAGATCGAACAGCTGCGTCTACGCCGTCAATCAGGCATAAGGTTCCGTTTCCAAACAGCAGCATAACCCAAAGATCCTGATGCGCAGAAACCGGCAGGCATTTTTTCAGCGGCAATTTCAAGCTGAAATAGCGCGTGATAGACCAAATCAGGCGAATAGATACGTCGCAGAGAAGGACAGGAAGTGCCGCGGCGATTCCGAATCTGGCATCATAGCCTTCCTGAAACGCACGGACAGCCAAAGTCGCAAGATCCTGTTTGTCCTTTCCAATATCCAACCGGCCAAAATCACAAAATTGAAGCAGTTCATAAAAAGGAGTTGCAATGCCTGCGCCGCGGCCAGAGCTGCCGCGGCTGCCCGCAATATCCGAGAGAATATGTCCAAACCAGTTTGCGATACCGCAGAACAGTTTGGAAATGGGATTGACACCGACGAGCTCAAATGTATCCGTCTGTACCGTAATAAGAGTTCCCTGACTGACAAAGGAAGCAGTATTTGTGAACTGATTCAAAACAGAGAAAAATAGGCCGATGATATCCGGGGCATGTGCCAGAGACTTGATGTGGTGATTTCTGGTGCTCATGTCAAACAAACCGCCGACGTCGGCAGTATGCCTTTGATCGTAGTTGACCTTGAACTTCTTTTCCAGAAATCCGATCGCGCTTGCGATGGAATTCTCTTTTCCCGCGCCAGGCTTCCAACCAAAAAGTTTGGATAATTTCAAAACAGCGCCGTCAACCTGTGCATCACTCCATGCGCCAAGCGCACTTTCTCCCGGCGCGCCTACAAAAAAGATATCGATCAGGCCCGCAACTGCACCGCAGGCAGCCGAAACAAGATAGTCCAGTGTGCAGCATATGTCTTCAAGCAGGAGAATCTGCGCGTTCTGAAAATCGTGATTTGTCTGTTTCATCAATAAAACCACTTCCGCGTCAGATTGCATTGACTGTCGTGATGTATTGCCCCTGACTTCTCATCCACATTTCGATCCCCTTGCCGAAGACCTCCGCAGAGATTGTCCAGCCGGAATCGTCCTGCGAGAGAATTTCGGCGGTCGGGAGCCGGTCGAG
>ENA-OOZG01001170-OOZG01001170.1-human-gut-metagenome-genome-assembly--contig:-NODE-1170-length-19482-cov-3.303392_pt1 | contig 19482 bp, 16 predicted proteins | sample MGYA00241706_ERZ501384 | MGnify/ENA primary metagenome ERZ501384 (study PRJEB25962, sample SAMEA2042742) | human gut metagenome | biome: human gut; feature: human-associated habitat; material: faeces...
GTAATTATCTCAATTTTTCAAAGGACAGAAAAGGTACCGGATATGGAGCGTTTACGGTTTTGACGTTTACGCATTTATTTTGAGGGTAGAATTTTGTGTAAAAAACAACATGTCGGGAGTTCAAATCCCCCCGACACCATAAACTCAATATTTTTTAATCTAAGAGATTTGCACAAAATAATTTACACTCTCTGCAACTGAGCAAATATACTTATACATAGCAACAATTTCCTTGTTTGTCATCTGTTCCAATGCAATATCCTCCCTACGAAGTGTTACAAGATATTCTTTTAAAATTTTCTTACATTTTCGCTTCGTTAACAAGATTCCCTTTATATTATAAAACCTGATTATTGAATATTGTAATGCATTTTTTATTTTTTTATCTCTCTGTTCAAATATTTCTCGCAAAATATAAAGCCCGCCTTCATCAACCAATTCTTTTTTTGATTTAGGAATAAGTTTAATAATAGATGAAAGAGTTTTAGGTGGGGGCAAAAAAGCGTCTTCTGGCACATCGCATATCTTTATTGCACTAAAATAGCAATTTGTTAATAAGGCCAATTTACTATGTAAAAAAGTATTCGTAACATTTTTAGCAAAAGTTGCACCCACAATTAGAGTAATACTTTGACAAGGAATATCTTTAATTTTTTCAATAAATGGTTCTGTTATTTGATAAGGCAAACTGGCTACTACTTTATCAATTTTACAAAGTTTTTTTACTTTCAAGAAATTTTCGAAATAGATTTCAACATTATAGTATTCATTCTTCACTTCTTGAAGTTCGTTTTTTGTACTATTATCAATCTCGTAAGAAACTACTTTTTTGACTTGTTGTGCGATCCTTTTAGTAATACGTCCATCACCGGCTCCAACTTCTAAAACTACATCCTCTTTTTTCAATTCCGCACTTTCAATTAGTAATAATAAATATTTTTCATTTTCCAAATAATGTTGACCAAACGATTTTATATTCATAATATAAAAATAGCCACTTTCTCTATCGTTAATTCATCTATAATTGCTATATCTTTTCCACCAGTCAGTAACACTACTATTTTTTATGAAATAAAATATATTAAATTAACTACTGATAAGCTTTGCAACATATTCTGAAATTTTACTTATTGAATCGTATTCAGTCATGTTCATAATTTCATTATTAAATTCTATGTTATAATACATTTCCAGTTTAACTATTAGATTTACATATTTTATTGAATCCATTCCTAAATCAAATAAATTTTCTTCATAATTCAATTCAAATTTATTCATTTCTTTATCCATAATACTAATAACAAATTTTAAAATTACATCCTTTATTTCTTCTACATTTTTCATTGTTTATTCTCCTAATAAAGTCGACTTACTCGTTTGTCGAAATATAAGCCTATAAGATTTACTAAAAATTCTTCTTACTTAGATAATATTTTCTTTATGCAGATAGTATAATACTACTAGCCATAAACAATAATATTTGAATACACTGGCACACTTGGGTCCACACATCATATGTATTCGCGGTCAAGCAGCAATCCATTATTTATGATCAAATTTGGCTAGGAGAACAGCCTATTTATGCCTACTCATGTATAGATCCTTTCGCGACATAACATTTTTGCTAACTCTCTTTGACCGGAATATTGACTCTATTTAAACAGGATTGGCTACTCTACCGCACATAAATAATTTTGAGAAGAAAACAGGAATCTACCTATGCAGCCAAGCAAAGAAAGATAGTAATATTACTGATCCCAAATCTATATACACTTATATAAAAACATCTCATATAGACGCAATTTATACAGACCTTCAACCTAAGTTACACTGTTGATGGTTAAATGCTACTTTGTGGGTAAATATAGTTATTTTATTCGAATAAATAATTATTCTATGTATTTTTTCCTTTTGTATTATAAGTCTATTTTACTGATTGCTCTGCAAAACAGACTATTGTACTTAGCTATTTACATAATAAAGTTTTGTTTATAAATTAGAAATCCTCTGCGCACTTAAGAAATACAAAATAATTCAATTATAAAAACTTACTAAAAAGTGCTTACCCTAATAATCTGTTTTTTCCGTATTTATTATAAGTATTTTCTTTCCTTCTAAATTTTCAATCTTATTTTTTTCAAATACCTTATATCCTGAATAACCTGTAGATCCTGTTGCACCTGTTTCTATTCCATAGATTTCTAATTCTTTCTTACCCAACATACATTCATAATCACTTATGCATAAGCATCCATAAGTACCATTCAAAATAAACGGCCATGCATATTCTGATGGTGTCCCACATTTCAAACCATTCATTAAAGTGTCACTACCGTTGATTCTTATCAACTTACCGCGACATATTGATTGCTGAACACAATTATATGTTTCTGGTTCGACACTAATTATCTTACATTCTTTGTTTCCAATATGTATGTTATATAATATGGCTGCGGCTAGTAAACCACCTACCCCTGTTGGAATAAACATATAATCATAATAGTTTCTGCTTTCTAAAAACATAGTACAATATCCAACAATTACATTTCGGGCGACCTCTTCCATAAATTTTCCTCGGATAGCTGTATCCAGAACTAATTTAACATTGTTTCCAATACTAAATTGAATGGCACTATTGACACACTCATCATAATCACCTTCGCAAAAGACAATTGTTGCATTATTTTCTGCTATTTTATCTATATAATATTGCGGTGTACTATGCGGTAAATAAACTTTACATTTTTGATTAATTAATTTACAAAAATAAGATACAGCTATTCCAAAATTACCGTCAGATGCTGTCACGAAACATACTTTTCTTTGCTCAAAATAATCACACAACCCTTGAAATCCATTACCATTACATTCCTCTTCAAACATTTTATATATTGCATAACTAACACCTAATATCTTGAAAGAACCTGTATTTAAACGCTTTGCCTCATCTTTAATGTGTATTCCAGCGTAAATCTCTTTTTCAGGTGTACTTTTATAATACTTAGTCATCCCTTGATGAAATTTCATAGCCTCTTCCAAAGCACTGTTCAAATTATGTGGCAATACACAATAATTTCTATTGTAATTCCAAAAATTTACATTGTTCTTTTCCTCTATAATAAAAACAACCTCCCATTTTAATAGACATATTAATTCTTATAGATATTTAATAATTTTTCTTTGCAAATTTTTCCATTCGAATTGCGTGGAAATTCGTTTACTTTAATCCATTTATTTGGAATCTTATATAGTGGTAAATTTTTTTTACAATATTCTCTCAAAAAATAATCTATATTATTCCTTTTGCTATACAGGCTATAAAAGCATATCAGTTGCGTATCATTATATACAACGCAACATTCCTTAATATCATCAAAGCAATCGATAACATACTGTATTTCACCTAATTCAACACGATAACCATTTATCTTAACTTGTTCATCCTTGCGTCCAATAAAATATATATTTCTGTTCTCATCCATCACAACAAGATCTCCAGTCATATAAACCAATTCATTACTCTCTGGAAATAAAGGATTAATAATTAACTTTTTTTCTGTTTCTTTTGTGTTGTTCCAATAACCATTAAATAAACTACTTCCTCTAACAACTAATTCTCCAATCTCCCCGCATTTACATTCTTCTTTACTCTCGTTTAATATTAAAAACTGTTCATTTTCAATTGCATTACCAATTGGTATATCATTATCATGATTTAGTTTGGGTATTTCGTAGAAAGTGCTTGATGCAAAAGTTTCAGTTGTTCCATATCCATTAATAAATACAATGTTTTCGTATAATTCTGTTTGTACTATCAAACAAAATTTTTCCTTTAACAATCAACTTATCACCCATAGCATTGACCATTTTATTAATAGAACCTTTTTGACAAATCATATCCGTGTCTATAATAAAAATATTGTCATATGTTGCATTTTTGAAACCTTCATTGTATACATGTCCAAGATTGCAATATTCTGTTTGTATAATATTAAACAGGAACTTCTCTTTAAACTTTTCCTTAACTTCTTCTACCTGTTTTATTACTAAATCTGTTCTGTGCTATTTTCACGGCCTTATCTACATTTTTCGTTCGATAATAATTATGAACAATTGAAGAATACGGTAATTCTAAGTCTTTACTTAGTTCACTGAGCGAATCATATTTTTTCCCCTGATATTCTACCTGGTACCCTTTTCTTCGTTTCATGCAATTCCTTTCCTATATCATCTCTGCCCCTCGTCTCTATATGTCCTTATACTGAGACTCCATTTATCACCTTCTAGATTTGCAGACACTAAAAAAGTGACCCCACGAGGTCACTTTTTCAAACTATTTTTATTGTTCCGCAATCCTTGCCGCAAGATCTTCCAGATACATCCACCGATCCATTTTCTCTTCCAACAGCTTTTCTGTTGCTTCTTTTTCTGTTACCAATTGATTCAATTTTACAAAATCCGTAGATGCTGTCTGCATTTCCTTATCAAGGTTTTCTATTTTCTCTTCTAGCGCAGCAATATCCGCTTCTATGGTTTCATAGTCTTTCTGTTCCTGATAAGTAAACTTTAACTTCTGGGGGCCGCGGGTACGCTGTCCCTTTTTTGTTGCTCCGGTTGCCATTTCCACTTTCTTGGATGTTTCTGTTTCTTCGGCTTCCCTCTCTGCCTGTTTTTTCAGGGCATAATCTGTATAGCCGCCTTCGTACTGTCTAATTTTTCCATCGCCCTCAAAAGCAAAGATGCGTCTCATCGTTCTATCCAGAAAATATCGATCATGAGATACCGTAACGACAATTCCTTCATAGCGATCCAAATAATCCTCCAGTATGGTCAGCGTAGCGATATCCAGATTGTTGGTCGGCTCATCGAGAATGAGCAGGTTAGGGCTCGATGCCAACACTCGGAGTAAGTTCAATCTTTTCTTCTCACCCCCGGATAGTTTTCCAATCAGGCTGTACTGCTTTTCCGGTGGGAACAAGAATCGATCCAGCATCACTGATGCGGACATCAGTCCGTCTACTGTCTGGATGTATTCTGCTGTATCCTTCACATAATCAATCACTCTCTGGTTCGGATCCATATAAGACAGATCTATTTCTGTTTCATCTGTGGGTTTCTCTGAGGCGATCTCCTGCGCATAATATCCCATTTTGACTGTCTGACCAATAATAACTTTTCCAGAATCCGGAGAAATAATTCCTGCAATCATTTTCATCAGTGTCGATTTTCCGCATCCATTAGGGCCAATAAATCCTACTCTGTTCCCTTTCAAAAAATTATAGGAAAAATCATCAATCAATTTTTTCTCTCCATAGGACTTACAGATATGATCCAGCTCTACAGTGGTTTTTCCCAATCTTGTAGAAATAGAACTCAATTCCACCTGTGAATCCTGTACCGGAGCCTGTTTATCCCTCAGCTCCTCATAACGCTGAATATGTGCTTTTTGTTTGGTCGAACGTGCTCTGGCTCCCCTGCGTATCCATTCCAGTTCCACTCGCAGGATCGACTGACGTTTTCGCTCGCTTGCAACTTCCATCTCCTGACGCTGTGTTTTCAGTTCCAGAAATCCCGAATAATTTGTCTGGTAGCTATAAATTTTCCCTTTATCAATCTCCACAATTCGATTACATACGCTGTCAAGAAAGTATCTGTCATGGGTAACCATAATCAAGGCACCTCTCCATTTTTTCAGATAATCCTCCAGCCAGTCCGCCATATCATTATCTAAATGGTTGGTCGGCTCATCCAAAAGCAGAATATCCGCAGGAGATAAAAGTACTGAAATCAGCGCAAGACGTTTTCTCTGTCCGCCAGACAATTGTCCGGCAGGCTGCGAATAATCTTTAATCCCAAGTCTGGTCATCATTGCCTTGGCATCGCTTTCTATAGACCACCTGTTTTCCTCGGTCACATTTCCTTCCAATACACATTCCAAACTGCTTTTCTCAGGTGAAAATTCCGGGTGCTGTGGAAGATAACGCATTACCACATGATTGGCAACCGTGATGTTTCCTTTCTCTGCTTCTTCTGTTCCCATAATCATCCGCAGTAACGTGGTCTTGCCTGTTCCATTGATACCGATAATACCAACCTTCTCTCCCTCCTGGAGCGAAAAAGAAGCATCTTCAAATAACTTTCTTTCGGTATAGGACTTAGTCAGTTTTTCTATGTTGATCAGATTCATGCTATTGCCTCTTTCAGTTATAATTTCTCGTACAGCATACACAATCACATAACATCTTTGTGTATACTGTACCTTTCTTGCCTATTTTGTTACTCAATACACTCTATGCACACTTAAAAAGGGGGCTATAGTTTACATCCAGGATCAAAACATTCGGTGCCCCCATCAGGACTTTGCATAACTGCAGTCTGCGCCGCTCTCCACCGGACAGTTTTCCCAGCTGTCCGTACTGATCTTCCCCGGAAAAAAGAAACCTCTCCAGCATTCTCGCAGCCGTGATCTGTCCATCCTCCGTGGTGATATATTCTGCCACATCCCGGATGTAATCAATGACTCTCTGCTCCGGATGCATCATGGTGTCGTCGATCTCCTGGGCATAATATCCCAGCTTCACGGTCTGTCCGATCTCGATGTGTCCGCTGTCCGGAGCCACTTCACCCAGGATCATTTTCATTAACGTAGTCTTGCCGCTTCCGTTGGGTCCGATGAATCCCACCCGGTCATCCTTGCCGAACAGATAAGTAAAATCGCGGATCAGGACTTTATCCCCATAACTCTTGGACACATTCTCGATCTCCACGGTGGTCCGTCCCAGTCTTGATGCTGCGGAAGCCAGCTCTACCTTACCGTCCGTCACAGGACCTTTCACATTTTTCAGTTCCTCAAAACGCTGTAATCTCGCCTTCTGCTTCGTGGAGCGGGCTCTGGCACCGCGCTGCACCCAGGCAAGCTCATTCCGTAAAATGTTCAGACGCTTTTTCTCACTGGCCTGCGCCATCTCTTCCCGCTGCATTTTCAGTTCCAGATAGCCGGAATAGTTGGCATCATAAGAATAGATCTTCCCCTTGTCCAGCTCCAGGATCCGGTCAGTGACGCTGTCCAGGAAATATCGGTCGTGAGTGACCATGATCATGGCACCTTTTCTGCGGCGCAGCTGCTCCTCCAGCCAGTCAGACATGGAATTGTCCAGATGGTTGGTAGGCTCGTCCAATAACAGGATCTCCGCCGGGGACAACAGTACCGATACCAGTGCCAGACGCTTGCGCTGTCCGCCGGACAACTGCCCGCAGGGCTGATCAAATTCCGTAACACCCAGTTTTGTCAGCATGCTTTTGGCATCCGCCTCGATGGTTCCTGCGTTTTCCTCCACGCGGTTGCCCCGCAGCACCGCTTCCAGTACGGTCTCTTCCGGTGCGAACTCCGGATTCTGCGGCAGATAACGCACCAGACAGTGATTTGCCTTGATCACGGTACCGTCATCGGTCTCTTCCAGCCCGGCAATTATTTTTAATAGTGTAGATTTGCCGGTTCCGTTAATACCAATGATTCCGGCCTTTTCCCCTTCCTGTAGGAAAAAGGAGGCTCCGTCAAAAATCTTGCGTACTCCATAACTTTTGGTAATATTGTCAACAGTCAATATATTCATCTGTACTACCTCATATTTTCAGAATTAATTCTCTGGATGGCTTATCTAAACTTTTTTCTCAAAGAATCGTATCATTTTTCATGTGCTATGCTTCCAAATGTAGTATACTATAAATAATCTATTTTAGGAAAGAAGGTTTTCGCATGAACTTAAAAGATGCTGCTGCGAATCTGAATCAGGCACACCCGGAGGATACCCTGCATCCCCTCTATACTCCCTGGGGGGAATTGCTGATGCGATCCGGTTCTTATGATGATATCCTGTCCGAATATCCCCGGCCACAGATGAGACGTACAGATTATCATATGCTGAACGGTCTTTGGGAATATGCCTTTGTGCCCGCGGATGGAAGTAAGGCTTCGGAGGATCCTGCACATTTTACCGCTCAGGGTATCATCCGGGTTCCTTTTTCTCCGGAAGCCCTGCTTTCCAGAGTAAACAGACGGCTGGAGCCTGAAGAATACCTGTGGTACCACCGGGAACTTTCTTTTTCCACGGAAGAGCTTTCCCAAAAAGAGGAAAACATGCACTGCATTCTGCATTTTGACGCGGTAGATCAGGAGTCAACCGTTTTCCTCGGCACAAAGCAGCTTGGCATCCACAGTGGCGGCTACCTTCCTTTTTCCTTAGACATCACGGAGTATGTAAATGAGGATCCTGTATCCCTCTACGTAAAAGTCCGGGATCTGACCGACACCGGTTACGCCACCAGGGGAAAGCAGACCCTGAACCGCGGCGGCATGTTCTACACTGCCCAGAGCGGCATCTGGCAGAGTGTCTGGTACGAATGGGTTCCGGAAAACTATGTGATCAATTATAAGATCACTCCGGAGTACAACAAGGCTTCCGTAACCTTCGTTCTGTGTTCTCCGAAGCCGTTCAACCATCTGGAATTCCGGGTAAGTACCCCCTCCTGCGACGGAACCCTCGCGCAGGAAAATACCGGTTCACTCACGCGGATGCGTGTACGTAAAATTTCTGAGCAACAGGATTCCTTTGGGCTCACGCATACCACGGTAGTACTTTCTTTTCCCGCCAGCGTCACCTATTCCGCAGCAGATCCCGCTGATGCACCGGAGCCTGTGAATTTCAAGCCCTGGAGTCCGGAACACCCCTGGCTGTATCCCTTTACTCTGACTGCCGATGGTGATACCGTGGAAGGGTATTTTGCCATGCGCTGCTACTCCGTAGAGCGAGATTCTAAGGGTATCCCCCGCTTCTGCCTGAATCACAAGCCCTATTTTCTCCATGGGATCCTGGATCAGGGCTACTGGTCCGACGGACTGATGACCGCTCCCTGCGATGAGGCCTTTGTCTATGATATTAACCTTGCAAAAGGCCTGGGATTCAACATGCTCCGGAAACATATCAAGATCGAGTCTCTGCGCTGGTATTACCACTGCGATCGTCTGGGAATGATCGTATGGCAGGATATGGTCAGCGGTGGCTCTACCTATCATATGCCCTGGGTGTGTTATATGCCAACATTGTTCCCCCACATGTCCGCCCACACGAAGGACAATCATTACGAACTGTTCTCCCGTAGCTCCGAGGAAGGCCGGAAAAGCTGGGAGCAGGAATGTTTAGACACCATAGATCATCTGTACAATGTGCCTTCCATTGCCGTGTGGGTGCCTTTCAACGAGGGTTGGGGGCAGTTCGATGCCGCCCGTATCGCGAAAATGGTGGCAAAAAAAGACCCCACCCGTCCGGTAGACCATGCCAGCGGCTGGTTTGACCAGAAAGGCGGGGATTTCCGCAGTATTCATAACTACTTCCGTCCGTTACAGGTAAAATTGGATGGAAAAAGGGCTTTCGTTATCTCGGAATATGGTGGCTACGCCTGCCATATCGCTGGGCATTCCAGTGTGAACCGCGTCTATGGATATCAAAAGTACGACACCCCGGAAGAAATGGCTGCTGCCCTGAAGCAGTTATTTTCCAGACAGTTATTTCCTCTGATCTCAAAGGGCTTGAGCGGTGCGGTATACACGCAGCTCTCCGATGTGGAGGAAGAAGTCAACGGTCTGGTGACTTACGACCGTCGTGTTGTCAAACTGCCTGTGGGACATCCGTTTGCGGCACCATCCTCTTTTGCAGCACCTTACTCACATGGAAATAAGCCGGAATAAGGAAGGCATCTGCCATCAGCCATGCAATGGGGCTGCCCAGGCATACCCCGGTGAAGCCGATGATGGGCACCAGTCCAAAGCCTGCTAATGATCTTGCTATCATTTCGAAGACACCCGCTAAAATGGCGAATTTCGGGAAACCCATGCCCTGGATCAGGAAGCGGACAATATTCACCAGTGCAAGCGGAATATAGAATGCTGTATTCCATAACAGAAAAGCACGCACATTGGCAATGATCTCTGCCTCGCCGCCGTCCACGAACAGCTGCGCCAGCGGACCGCCGAAAAATACGGCGATCAGAAAAGCAATGACGGAATATCCCACACCCAGTGTCACACAGGCTTTCAGTCCCTTGCCGAGACGATCCAGTTTACCGGCGCCCACATTCTGTCCACCATAGGTTGCCATGGTGGAACCCATGGCATCAAAAGGACAGGCTAAGAAGCTGCCGATCCTGCCACCTGCGGTCATGGCCGCAACTGCCGCAGAACCTAAGGTGTTGGCTGCAGTCTGTAAGATTACGCTGCCAATGGCGGTAATGGAATATTGTAATCCCATGGGAACGCCCATGCCGCACAGCACCATCATCATATGTCCGTCCACTTTCCATTCTTCCCTGCGGATCCGCAGGATCTCGAACTTTTTCACCATATAGACCAGACACGCCACACCGGAGACTCCCTGGGAGATCACCGTTGCCCAGGCTGCCCCCGCCACGCCCATGTGCAGGGAGATAATAAAATACAGATCCAGCACAATATTAATAATGGAAGACAACACCAGGAATACCACGGGAGTCTTACTGTCGCCGGTAGCACGGATCACGCCTGCCACGATATTATACAGATACACAGTAGGGATACCGATGAAAATAATAAAAATATAATCATAAGCCCCATCAATAATATTCGCCGGTGTCTTCATCCAGACCAGAATATTCCGGCACAGAATTGCCGTCACCACGGTCATAACCACGGAAAATACCAGTCCCAGCCAGGCACAGTTCGCCACATATTTCCGCATGCCTACATAATCTCCGGCACCGAATTTATGGGACACCGGGATGGCAAATCCATTGCAGACACCCATGCAGAAACCGATCACCAGGAAGTTGACAGAGCCGGTGGAACCCACTGCTGCCAGATCATCCACGCCTAAGAAACGTCCTACGATCATGGTATCTACCAGATTATAAAACTGCTGGAATAAAAATCCGAATAATAACGGCACAGCAAAACTGATGATAAGTTTCATGGGGTTGCCTTTTGTCAGGTCTTTTGTCATGGTAATATCCTCTCTGGGTTTGGTAGCTACGTTTTTATCAAGGTTTTCCGGTAACTTTCATAGCTCTTTATTTCTATCGTTGAGAGTATATACGCAGCGTTTCCAAATTGCAATATCTTTTTTGCTGATTTTATCATTTTTTGTTATACTATTTTTTCTATTTTGCCAAGCGTTCCGCATAATATAACGCCTCTGCCGAACAACCCGGCAGAGGCGTTTATTGCATATATCAGTGTCTATTTATTTATGTAATTGTCCCTTATGCGAAAGGATTCTCGGTCGGATACAGCATTCCCTTCGGCTGGTTGAAATTCAGATCTTCTACTGGTACGCCAATGTACTTGAATACTTCGTACAGAGCCTTGCCGAAGTGTCCGAATGCTACGGCACCGTGGTGAGGGAAGTTCTTCTCGATCAGTACGTGACGATAGAAACGTCCCATCTCGGGAATAGCGAAAATACCGATACCGCCGAAGGATCTGGTCGCAACGGGAAGGACTTCACCCTGTGCAATGTAAGCGCGCAGCTTGCTGTCTGCAGTAGACTGTAAGCGGTAGAAGGTGATGTCTCCGGGAAGAATATCTCCTTCCAGAGTACCCTGGGTCACTTCTTCGGGAAGGGTTCTTGCCATGATCATCTGGTACTTCATGTTGCAGGAGGTCAGCTTCTTGGAGTTGGTATTGCCGCAATGGAAGCCCATGAAGGTATCATTGTGAGTATAGTTAAATTTACCCTTGATGGACTCTTCGTACATATCATCGGGAACGGTATTGTTAATATCTAACAGAGTTACGGTATCTGCGCTGACACAGGTTCCGATGAACTCACTTAAGCAGCCGTAGATATCTACCTCACAGGATACGGGAATTCCCATACCGGTGAGACGGCTGTTCACATAGCAGGGTACGAAACCAAACTGGGTCTGGAATGCAGGCCAGCATTTGCCGGCAATCGCTACATACTTACGATACCCCTTGTGCGCCTCGATCCAGTCTAACAGGGTCAGCTCATACTGAGCCAGCTTAGGCAGTACTTCGGGCTTATGATTGCCTGCGCCCAGCTCTGCTTCCATCTCTTTTACCTTAGCCGGAATTCTCTCATCTCCGTCATGCTTCTTGAAAGCTTCGAACAGATCCAGCTCGGAGTTCTCCTCGATCTCCACACCCAGATTGTACAGCTGCTTGATCGGTGCGTTACAAGCTAAGAAATTCAGAGGTCTGGGTCCAAAGGAAATGATCTTCAGATCGCTTAAGCCCACGATAGCTCTTGCAATGGGAATGAACTCATGCAGCATATCTGCGCACTCTGCTGCGGTTCCCACAGGATTCTCAGGGATATAAGCCTTAATATTACGAAGCTTTAAGTTGTAGCTGGCATTCAGCATACCGCAGTAAGCGTCGCCTCTGCCCCCTACCAGATCGTTCTGGGTCTCTTCTGCTGCCGCGATGAACATGGCGGGACCGTCAAAATGCTTTGCCAGTAAGGTCTCGGAGATCTCGGGGCCGAAGTTGCCCAGATATACGCACAGTGCATTACAACCTGCCTTCTTAATATCTTCCAATGCCTGCACCATATGGATCTCGCTCTCCACGATACATACGGGACACTCATAGACACTGTCGGTGCCGTACTTCTCGGTATAAGCCTTCATCAGAGCTTTTCTTCTGTTCACGGAAAGGCTCTCGGGGAAACAGTCACGGCTGACAGCCACAACGCCAATTTTTACTTCGGGTAAATTACTCATTTTGTAATCCTCCTGTTTTCGTTTTCTTTTTCTCTAGATTATTATTTATTTTACCGCAGATTCCGCCCATCCACAGAGCGAAATCCAGCGTTCAAACCCTGCTACATCATGCCCACTATTTGCTGACATCCAAATTCTCTCCAATCAGTCCGATAAAGCTTCCCTCGGAAAGTCCGCCCTCCGCATGACCGATCAGCCATTTGTTCGTAGCGGCAAGCAGCGCATCCTCGCTGAGTGCCTTGCCCTGCTCCACCTTCTGATGTGCTCCTTCTAACGGATAGTTAGTGCCCTGAGGTAACACGATGGCTACCTGAAATCCCTGTCCGTTTACTCCACAGGGAGCATAATGCAGAGAAGTTGCGAAGACCTCTACACCGGTTCCGGCCGGTACTAAAAATGCTTCCATCTTAGAAGTATCGTAGGTAAAATCTTCTGCCACATCCGCTAACAGCCCCAGGATCAGGATAGCATCCGTTGCTGCCACATTAATTTCGGAACTTCTGTGATATTCCACGGCATTCAGTTTGGAATTATGGCCATTGCAGTAACCGATCTGTACAGGCATTTCTCCGTATGTGATGGTCTCCAGTTCTTTTTTCACAGGTAATGCTTCCAAAGCATTGATCCCGGGCTCGTACACCACGCCGTCAGGAACCGGAGTCTTTTTCATTTCTTCCACCAGCTGTGTAAAATCCACATTGGTGATCACTCTGCCATACTTGCGAAATGCAGGATCTTTTACAGATAAAATATGCATTCTACTCTACCAACCTTTCTCTATTATAGCTCAAAATTAAAATTACGAGGTTCATTTTATTATGTTGTTGTTTGATTTTTCTACGCGTTATTTAATGATCTCAAACAACGTTTTGCATGCCGGGTAGATCTGGCGGAATTTCTGATAGCGGTCTTCATATTTTGCCACCAGCTCCGGATCCGGTTCTACGGTTCCTGTGACTTTCACAAACTTCTCTGCGATCTCTTCCACACTTGCATATTCGCCGCAGGCTACCGCTGCCAGCATGGCACCGCCCATGGCCGGACCCTCTTCACTCTCGATCACATCTACTTTCAGATTCAGGATATTGGCGATCATCTTCTTCCAGAGAGGGCTTTTTGCTCCGCCGCCGCAGATCTTGGTCCGCTCCAGATGGATCCCCAGAGATTTCGCCACCTCCAGTGAATCACGCAGTGCAAATGCCACGCCTTCCAGTACCGCCTGCGTCATATCGGCTCTTGAGGTGTCCATGGTCATGCCGATAAAGGTACCTCTGGCATTGGGATCGTTATGTGGAGAACGCTCACCCATGAGGTACGGCAGGAAATAGACATGATTCTCTCCAAGCTTACTGATCTGTGCCTGTTCCGCGGCGTAATCCTTCGTTCCGATGATCTCATCCATCCACCACTTATTGCAGGATGCAGCACTTAACATGCAGCCCATAAGATGATAATGACCGTCTGCATGTGCAAAAGAATGCAGAGCATTGTTCTGATCCACACCGAAATGATCAGAAGAGATAAAAATCGTTCCACTGGTTCCCAGAGAAATATTACACATATTATCCCCAACGGTTCCGGTTCCCACAGCCGCTGCCGCATTGTCTCCGGCTCCCGCCGCTACCACTACATTGTGCGGAAGCCCAAGTTCGTCTGCCACCTCAGGCAATACACAGCCCACCTTTTCATAGCTTTCATAACAGGTCGCCAGCTGTTCTTCCCTCACACCGCAGATCTCACACATTTCCTTTGACCAGCAGCGATTCTTCACATCAAACAAGAGCATACCGGAAGCATCCGATACATCCGTACAATGTACACCGGTCAGCCTATACGCAATGTAATCCTTCGGAAGCATGATCTTTTTGATCCTTGCAAAATTCTCCGGCTCATTCTTTTTCACCCAGAGGATCTTCGGTGCGGTAAAACCGGTAAAGGAGATATTTGCGGTATACTCCGACAGCTTATCCTTGCCGATCACGTTGTTCAGGTAGTCACACTCCTCGGTAGTTCTGCCGTCATTCCATAGAATCGCCGGACGGATCACCTGATCCTTCTCGTCCAGAATGACAAGTCCATGCATCTGTCCTCCAAAGCTGATGCCTGCCACCTGATTCTTGTCTGCGTCTTTTAAAAGTTCCCGGATACCCTCCATGGTCTGTTCATACCAGTCCTGAGGATTCTGTTCCGACCATCCGGGATGCGGGAAATACAAGGGGTATTCCCGGGATACAATATTGCAAATATTCCCCTGACTATCCATTAACAACAGTTTTACCGCTGACGTACCAAGATCAATCCCAATATATAGCATACTCTTCCTCCCATTTTAATCTGTACGGCATTTTTTGTCCCATAAGTTTCATTTTATTTGTGTTTACTGTTTACTTCCGTTTCGCCGCCTTTATGTGCTCGTGCACGCTATGTATTAATCATAACTGCTGTGAGAAATATTTTCAAGTAGAAATTTTATTTTTCCTATGATTTTCTCTAAAAAGTGAAGCTGTATGCTCCCGATGTCCGTCTATCCAAACCGTGCTCGGACAAGTGTGCAACATTCATTGACTTTATGTGGAAATTGTGATACTTTTATAACAAAATATAGGGGGCTTTTTATGGCTACGATCAAAGAAATTGCAGCTCTTGCCGGAGTATCCCGCGGCACCGTGGACCGTGTCTTGAATGATCGCGGCGCAGTAAACCCGGAGACTGCTGAGAAAATCAGAAAAATAGCAAAAGAACTGGACTATAAACCCAATCGTGCCGGTCTGGTCCTGGCTGCCCAGAAAAAGAGATTGAAGTTAGGCGTTATTCTGTTTTCCACCGGGAATCCCTTTTTCCAGGATGTATTGGCAGGAATCGATGAAAAAGTGGAAGAGCTGGCAAATTACAACTGCACTGTAATTACAAAACAGATTTCCTTCGGTGTGGAGGCACAGCTGCAGACAATCGACGAGCTACTGGCGGAAGAGGTAAACGGCATCGCCATGACTCCTTATAATGACGCCCGGATCCGCAACCGTATCAATGCGTTATATGAACAAGGCATCCCCGTAGTCACGCTGAATACAGACATTGAAAATTCCAGACGCCTCGCTTATGTGGGCAGCAATTATACCCGCAGTGGTGCCACTGCCGCCGGGCTTTTACAGCTGATGACTTCCGGTACGGTAAACATTGGAATCGTCACCGGTTCTTCCAATATCCTCTGCCATACGGAGCGCATTGCCGGATTTATGAAAACCTTAGTCCCTTACCGTGACCGGATCCACGTGATAGACACGGTGGAGATCCACGACGATGAAGTGGAAAGCTACGAGAAGACCACTGCACTGTTATCAGAACACCCCGAGATCAATGCGCTGTTTTTTGCTGCCGGCGGTGTCTATGGCGGCTGCCGCAGTGTGGAAGCTTTGGAGCGAAAAGGTTCCGTCCGGATCATTGCTTTCGATCTGGTCCCTACCACGAGACAGATGTTGGAAAATGGCACGATTGCCGCTATTATCTGCCAGCAGCCAAAAATTCAAGGCAGCAAACCGCTTTCCCTGCTGTTCGCCTATCTGACCACCGGAGAGACTCCGGAGAAGGAATACAATTATACCGCGGTGGATATCCGGATCAAAGAAAATCTCTAAAACTTTCTTAAGATTCTTCCGACACCCTTGTCATTCACAATATATAGTATTATAATATAGACGTTATCTACGAAATGTTGTTTTAAGGGGTACTAAAGCGGGGGAGTCTTTCATCAATGAATTTATCTGATCTGAAACGAAATGCATATATGTTGCGCGGTTCTGATGCAAAACGTGGTTACATGCGCTGGTGGCATTCTTTCCAGGGCGTTTGTCCCACGACGCAGGAGACCCGCACTTTTTTTGTGGAATATAGTATTCTGAATCCGGCTCTCGGAACCACACAGCCGATTCTCGGACAACACCCCTATTACAAACGGCATGGCATGAAGCCTTCTTATGTCTGTATCAAAGCAGGCGTTTTCCCTAAGAACGGTGACGGTGGGCTGCAATTGCAGTCCTACTATCCCATGACCTCTCTACAGGTAGCACAGGATCCTTTTTATATGCAGATTGAGGAATGTGTCTTAAGTGAAAATCGCATCAGTGGCGCCATCGAGATCTCCGAGGATACCGCACGGCATCGCTCTCTGATGACCGATGCCGGCAGTTTTGTATGGGATCTGGAAATGCACAAGGCGGTAGCCTGCCATACCGGATATATTGCAAATGCGTTTTTTACGGTGATTCATGCGTTGGAAAGCTTCTGGCACGGTGAGGGAATCCGGACCTTTTTCCGCGGAACTGTTAATTTAAACGGTGTCACCTATGATATTACACCGGAGACTTCCTACGGCTATGCAGACAAGCATTGGGGACGCAGCTACAATCAGCCATGGCTGCAGTTTGCTTCCGGTCATCTGATCAGTGAACGCAGTGGTCGTGAGCTGAAACATTCCGCTCTCGCCATCGACGGCTGTTGTCCGAAGTTTTTATTTTTCCCCATGCGGCGAAGAATCCTGATGCAGCTGACTTATACCGGAGAAGATTTCGAATATCATTTCGGCAAACCGCTTACGTTGCCCCGTTGCAAATGGAAGGTAAAAGAAACCAACAAACGTTTTATCTGGCATTTCAAAGCGCAGAACCGTACTTCCGTCATACGCATCTCAGGAAGCTGCAGTAAGGAACAGATGATGCCCCTGCTCTATGAAAATCCGGATGGAAAAGTCTCTCCCGCTCCTCTATGGGAGGGCGGCACTGCTGTCGGAACCATTGAATTGTATCGAAGAGTCGGCGGTTCTTTGGAGTTAATTGACAGACTTCAATTTGAAAATGGATTGTGTGCTTATCAAAGATTTTAATTTTCCGCGTAAAAAACTGCTGCCGCAGATTTCTCTGACGACAGCAGTTTTTATATGTCTTTTGATGATTTAAATTGCCTCTTCCGGCTCTTCTAATGCTTTCTCGTAACTCTCCAGGATTACTTTCTGTAAATTCTCTCTGGTGGAAGAATTGATGGGATGTGCAATATCCCGATATTCTCCATCCGTTGCCTTCTTGCTGGGCATTGCAATGAATAATCCTTTTTCGCCTTCGATCACTTTAATATCATGTACTACAAATTCCTCATCAATTGTAATAGAAACAACTGCCTTCATCTTTCCTTCTTTCGCGATCTTGCGTACACGAACGTCTGTAATGTTCATCTTAAATTCCCCCTTTATCGAATTTTAGTATAAACTACATGACATAGCGGTCATTTTTCTCTATGACGATCTTAATATCATCTTCCCCTTTGTGGTAAGAGTTTGCATGAATTGTATCATGACTTTCCACGATACAATTCTCAATATAAGTATTGTCACCGATATAAACATCATTCAGGATAATGGAATTCTTAATGGTACAATTACTTCCAATAAATACTTTCTTAAAGATGACGGAGTTCTCTACAGTACCATTGATGATACTTCCGCTGGAGATTAGGCTATTCTTGATCTTTGCACCTACATTGTATTTTGCCGGAGGAAGATCATCTACCTTGGAGTAGATATCCGGATACTGACGGAAGAAATAGTCTCTGATATCAGGCTTTAAGAAATCCATATTGGCGTTGAAATAATCATCAACCGTTGCAATGTTCTTCCAGTAATCCTGAATCTTATAACCGTAGATTCTCTTCAAGTTCTTGTAACGGATCAGAATGTCCTTTACAAAATCATACTGTCCTTCTTCAGCGGCCTTCTCGATCAGCTCAATAAGCTGACGGCGGCGGATCACATAAATACCACAGGAGATCGTATTGGAATTGGCTACGATCGGCTTTTCTTCAAACTCTTCGATACGGCTTTCTTCATTCATTTTTAAGATACCGTAACGGTCTACATTTTCACCTGCAGGCATATCTTTGCATACCACCGTGATATCCGCTTTTTTTGCAATATGGTATTCCAGCACCTTGTTATAATCCATTTTGTATACACAGTCACCGGAAGCAATCACAACATACGGCTCATGACTTTCCTTCAGGAAATCCAGATTCTGATAGATCGCATCTGCTGTTCCTCGATACCAGGAGCTGTTCTCACTTGTAACGGTAGGTGTGAAAACGGAAAGACCTCCCTGTTTTCTACCGAAATCCCACCATTTGGATGAGCTCAGATGCTCATTCAGGCTCTTTGCGTTATACTGCGTAAATACTGCCACACGCTGGATACGCGAATTTGTCATATTGCTCAAGGCAAAATCAATACTGCGGTAACTGCCTGCTACAGGCATTGCAGCGATCGCACGTTTCTGCGACAGTTCTTTCATTCTGTGATTGTTTCCACCTGCTAAGATAATTCCTATTGCTCTCATGACCTGTCACCTGCCTTAATCAAAGTTTTACCGCTTCCAAGATAGTAATCTGTGTAATCTTCCACTGTTGTAATGCCGGATACAACAGAGTTCTTTCCTACTGTTACCTTGGAAGGAATCACGGATTTTTCTCCTATTGTGACAAGTCCATGATTATAAATATGCGGATCGGTTTCGTTGTCTACTTCTTCACCGACACCGAGCTTGACATAATCGCCGATCTCAACATTTTCCGCAACAATCGCTTTATTCAGCTCACAGCCTTTGCCAATCTGTGTTTCATTCATAATGATAGAATCCCGTACAACCATATCTGCACCGATCGTTACGC
>ENA-OOZG01001189-OOZG01001189.1-human-gut-metagenome-genome-assembly--contig:-NODE-1189-length-19220-cov-1.848369_pt1 | contig 19220 bp, 9 predicted proteins | sample MGYA00241706_ERZ501384 | MGnify/ENA primary metagenome ERZ501384 (study PRJEB25962, sample SAMEA2042742) | human gut metagenome | biome: human gut; feature: human-associated habitat; material: faeces...
TGCCCCCAGCAGGGAGTGGGAATGAAAGTTAAGAACAAGCCTTGACACAGTTTAATTTACACCCCCTTTTTTTGATAATCTTGTGTTTGGGACATAATCTCTCCATCTGTCGCAAGTGCTTCTTACACGCTGTGCAGTTTCTGTTTCTCCAAAATCATCCAGAATTCGTTTGAAATATAACAACTTTTGTAATTGCCGAGCCGCTTTTTCTTTGTTTCTATATGTATTGATTGCCTGATTAATAAGTTTATCGCTCAGTTCTTTGTATTTTTCACAACGAAACAAAGTTGCATCTGACGGATAATTAATCTCGGGCAAGCGATACTTTACGCCATTATTCTCCCAATTACTGCTATAACGTGTGAGACACCAGCACCTATGCACAGAATTTCGCAACCCTATGGCATACATAATCTTTGCATCGGCACGTACATTGGGATTATGATGAAATTTCATAAGTCGTTGATATTTATCCATCCTTTGTGCGAAATGAAGTTTATAGTTTTCTGCCAACGAAGGTACGGACTTAAATGTTTCTCTGTCGTAGCTAAAAGGATCTTTGTTCATATAATAATATACATCCATGCCTTTTTGGAAAGACAATGGTATTTGACGCAAATACACAATTGCTTTAGAATACCGTTGTTCACGCATGCACTTTGTAGCAAGTATGTCATACCAATAATATTTCCCTATCTTTCCCTTACTATTAAGGTAAGTATCAAAATCATCTTGGGGATGGTATATTCTATAAAAGTATTCCTTGGTTTGAGAATAAGTCTGTCTTTCCATGATTTGGAACATCTCGTTGGAATATCCGTTAACCTGCACAAGAAGATTATCCGCCAAATTTGCCAACTGTACTTCTCTTACATAATTCTTTGCCTTGTGCATACGAGGGCATACTACCCTAAGGAGAATTCTCCTCATGGCATCATTCCAATAGTAAGTATTGGCGCAATCTTGATAACCTCCGATGTAAGAAGTGTTGTCCGGCATAAATTTCTCTTTGAAGTCTTTCGGTTTTTCATTTTCCACCTTTGACACAAGCCATTTAAGATCTGTAAACAACTTTTGCTCATAGTCCGCATTATAAGCCGAAGTTTTTGCCTCAAGATACATACGGAGAATCCGATAAGAATCTCTCAAGAAAGATGTTCGGAGATATTTTTCTCCACAATTAAGAAACGACAACGCTTTATGGTTCTCTCCTTTCCTGTTATAAAGTGCAGCTAATGTGTAATACCACATCGCTTTGTTTTTAGTCTTTTTATTACGAACCGCTTTGTTGGCTACTTTTATAATATTTCGGATATTGTCATACATAAAACGACCATTATAAATGGTGTCATTTTTGTCTATCGTATCGTTATTGTCAAGAAAAATAAGCCAATTCTGTAATTCATCAGGAATGTAAGGAGAGTTTGGCTGGAGATTATAAACAAATTCCAACTCATTGTTTATTTTTCCATAGTTCAACGTCCTTATCGAGCCAACATCACCATATTTCGCGTAGATTTTTAGTGCTGCATGTTTTTTACCTGTTTTATTTAATGCCCCGGCAACTTTCAATTCTGCAATTTTCCGAATGACATTATTTGCAAGTCGGCTTTCATTCTTATTCCAAACATCCACACACTCCTGATATTTTCTTTGTGCAAAAAGAGCCCTTATCAACTGCAAAACATATCTGTTAAGGAGAGGTCCTTTTTTATAAGCTCTGCACCTTTTTACAATATTTTCGAGCATCAAAGACTGCTTGTCGCCATCTACACCATAATACCAAGGATCTCTCATAGAAGATACAACACTCTCACATTGCTTTGCAATAATCAAATAGTTGATAATATCTATACGATTATTAGCAACGAGCCATTTGGCAAAGCTGTTCTTGCTACTTTTTTTCTTGATATTTTGTAGTTCCGTGTTGTTTGTTTTATATACAATATGCCTGACATCTTCTGTGGAAATAGATGATGACGTTTGCTGTTTCTTGGCTTAGTAAATCAGGAGTTGGCATAGCATTATTATTGGAACCAACTGAAAAATTTGGATTGCAAAAGGAAGTAATGACAACGAACAGACATTCGTTGTCATTTATTTTAAAGTACCTTAAAGAATACAGAAAATATCTATTTCAAATATTTTTAGGGTTATTGTTCGGTTGTGTTTTACAATTAATCTTGCCTTTTTTGACGCAAGCAATTGTAGACATTGGCATAAAGAAAAATGACATAGATTTCATTTTACTTGTTTTACTTGGAGAATTGGTTATTATTTTAAGCAAAGCTTCAATAGATTTTATTCGGCGGGGGTGCGACATAGGGGCAGGAGATGCATAGAACCCGAAGCCGTTTTTGGACAAATGAAATACGACATGGCGTACCGACGTTTCCGCCATACTGGTAAAGACAAGGTCAATATGGACTTTGCCTTCTTTTCCATTGCCTTCAATTTAAAGAAAATGGTCGCAAAAAGTGCCTAAGGGGTACTTTTCGCTTATATGAACCTGAGTTCGGGATAAGAAAGTCTTTATAAAAGTTGGTAATCTCAATAATTTTTAGTACCTTTATGAAGTTAAATCAATTAGTTATAAAGTAAAAGGATACTATAGTTATGGAGATTACCAAGGACAAAATTACTGAAATTTTCTGTATTATCGATGATTTTTGCCAAGAATATGATAAAGAGATTGCCCGCATGTCCATTTGTGAGCCTGACGGGCGTAAGCACCGCAATCGGAAATGTACTATGAGCCGGTCGGAAATCATGACAATACTCATCTGCTTTCATTTCAATACTTTCCGCAACTTCAAGCATTATTACCTCTTTTATGTCAAGGTGCACCTGCACGACTTGTTCCCAAAGCAGCTCTCATATAACCGCTTTGTTGAACTCGAGTCCAGAGTCGCGGTTGAGATGATGCTGTTCCTCCAACTGTTTTGCTTTGGCAGATGCACGGGTATAAGTTTCATTGACAGTACATGCATTCCTGTATGCCACAACAAGCGTATAACAAGGAATAAGGTGTTCCGTGGTTATGCAGAAAGAGGCAAAAGCACCATGGGATGGTATTTCGGTTTCAAGTTACACCTGATATGCAATGAGAGAGGTGAACTGCTTAACTTTATGCTTACGAAAGCGAATGTTGACGATAGAAATACAGATATTTTTAACAGATTGAGTGATAATGTGTTCGGAAAATTATTCGCAGACAAAGGATATATTTCGCATGGCTTGTTTGAGAGATTGTTTAATGACGGTATAGAAATTGTCACTGGCTTGAAATGCAATATGAAAAACAAGCTCATGCCATTGTATGACAAGATTCTGTTGCGCAAAAGATCTGTCATAGAAACCATCAATGACGAACTTAAGAATGTTGCACAACTTGTACATTCAAGACATCGTAGCGTGTTCAATTTCGTAATGAATGTCCTTTCTGTTTTGGCTGCGTATAGCTTCTTTGAAAAGAAGCCATCCATCAACATTGACTATTGCATAGAGAATGTTGACGGACAGCTTGTTGTTATAAAGTAAACTTCATTTGGACTTTACAATTCTGCATTTTGCCATCCATATTGTTTGGAGGGCAAATGTAATATGCACCTGTCGGAAATCTGGCATAGCAAGAAAAACGACTGTCGCTTATCCCGAACTCAGGTTATATGAGCCTTTATTTGTGCCTATATACGCAATATTTGTTGCCTACAAGGCTCTTGAAAGTTAAGTTTACAGGAAAATGAAAAAACTCGTTGCGCATCCATAAATGGACACACAACGAGTTTAATATTTTTATATTGGGTGTTTTGACACGCCCTCTTTCTGCTGAATGAAACTATAGCCTTTTATTATGTACTTCTCGTAGATTGTTTAGTAATTCTAAGACAGGTGCTGTTTTCGACTCATTATTCGGAATTATTGGTTCGTCATCCCACTCTAAAGCATTGCGAGTATTATCATGAATAGAAACCCTCCAAGCATCTGTTATTGTTACAGACTTCACTTCTATAGCTTCATCAAAGTTGTAGGGCCCAACTATCTGATTGTTATCATCCATAGCCAATGCCATCAAACGACATCTTCCAAAGCGAGGAAGCATTTTCTCAAAATTATCAATATTGGATGTATTACTAGGAGTCATTGTATGTTTACGACACATGACTACCATATATCTTCCTTCCTTAATATCTGCATATGGTATCTCTGGTGCCAAACACACCCGATACCAGGTAGGGTGATTTTTGTTGATGCCTTTTATTATCTGTATTTCTATGCCAAGTTTTCCCTCTGTCTGTCGCTCTTTCCACTCCTTAACAATATTCTTTCCATCCTGTACGTTTCTAAAAAGTAAAGCTAATATTGGCGGTTCTCGTAACCACTTATCAAAAATAAATCCCACGCCTGACCATTTAGCCCCCTCCCACCACTGCATATTAGATGAGATTGTGTAAACAGACATATTTTGCTGAGATGATATGTGTTTCCTGTTTTTAATCTTAACTCTTTCTGTACATGCAATAAGGCATGGATATATTTTGTCATCAGCTTTCTGCCATTGTCTGATAGAATACTTGAATTTGTCACCCAGTACAGAGTAAACTGACTGATACAATAACATCAGAGATGAAACACGATCCATTATTTTTTCTTTCTCATGGCGGTCTTTGATAAGCTCTTCTACATCCTCCTGAAATACGGTGTCCTGCACAAAAAAGTATGCCATGAAGTAAGAAAAACATTCCCAGTATTCTTTGTCTGAAAGCAAGGCATGATTAACCTGAAATATGTATTCTGCATTTGATGAGCCTTGTCTCATCGATGGCGCATCTTCAGTCTCTTCCACGATCACTTTTATTTCAGGAGTCAATATGACAAGATCTATATCCGCGAAAGTTGCCAAGAGAGTTTCCACAGACGCCAAAAACGTTTCAGCTACAAGTTGGTTCTGAACGGAGTTTTTATAATGCACAGTAAACTTGCAATTATGAACTATTGTGCTTAAATTTTCACTACCTTCATCAGCTATGTTAAGATTACAGATGAATTGCTCATGAATAGGTTGCTTCAATAGATTGTCGTGCCAATTATCACCTACTGTTTCTTTCAACTGGTCATCTACTTCTTCCGGATAACCCAGAGCAAACTTGAGATAGTTAGCAGATAGAGGCATATCGCATCTTGAGAATATGGCTGGCAAAATAGCTATTTGGGGATTACTTATGTCAGCAGTAGCCAAATGGCAGGCCCAACCACCATCTTCAAGAAGATCTCTTTCTATGAACTCCTTTGTCATGTATTCCTCGCCATTGTGGGCAATTACATAAAGTAGTTCCCGCCAATTTAGATACATGACAAGGCGGCCAAGCATCAGTTCTATCTCACACAACTTTGACAATATTGTAATAAGCAGGTGGTTGATAGTTCCTTTAGAATAAAACTCTCTAACAAGTACCGATGCAGCCTTTATATAATAGGCCTCCGCACTATATGGCAGTTCCTGATAGTAAAGCGCAACCCCCATAAAACCACAAGACTTGACATACTCAGACTCATAGCCATCCTTTACAAACGAACGTACACAATGTCCTAAATGCTTAATAGCTGGCAAATAGCTTTTCTTCTCCATCAACGACTGAGCACGACGATAATGAATCATGGCGCCCTGTACCTCCGATTCTCTGGTTGCTGTAATATCTGCCAACTTATCTACCAGATTCTCAAAGGCAGAATTATTGGTAATCATACGACCAAGTATGTCAACTATCTGAGATTGGGCATTAAAGCCAATTTCTGGATGATTGGCACTCTCTTCAATTAAATCCGTAAGCATTATTATTTCTTCGGACGGATCGTTTTCCTGCCTAATATGTTGTATTATGCGGTGTTCCGAGAAATATATGTCAAGAAAGAGCTGAGAGGTTGGAGACAAATCTTTTCGTTGCCTGAACGATTCTATATACTCAACCTCTGACAAGAAACGTTCGGGGGCAAACAGTCCAACCCCTGCTGCATTTTCTAAATTGGTAAGAATATTGGTCAAGTTTTCTATTGTATGTATAGAAGGATGCTTGTCTGTATATTCTTTAAGATTTAAATAATCATCATAGGTGCTTTCTACATCATAAAACCAAAAGAATGATGTCCATGCATGGCAATATATAATATTGAAAGTCTGTATTGATGAACCATGAACTTTTGCTTCTCTCAATGCACGATTAAAGCGACCTTCAGTTTCCTGACGGGGGCGCTCCAGTCCGCGACTTAACAAACATGCATCTATCAAATCATCCACATAATCTGTATCGAATTGGGCTATTTCACGGGTTAAGAAGCCATTTTCTAATGTTTGAAGTTCTTCCCTTCGCCGTTTGTCATTTGGACCAACAATTACAGTTTTCTTTCGATACTCATCTGAAAAGTTCAACTTTTCAACAGCAACATCCATGCATCCTTGCTCAAAAACGGCGAACAAACACCAAGAACCATCAAAGATACTAACCGCGATACCATACTTCCTTGTCAACTCATCCTCCTTGGATAGACGAGTACTTGACTTTATCTTTTGGTTGGTGAAAAACAGTAGTTTTGTATAACCTCTTCCCGTTTCTACTACCTTCTTTATGTCGCCTTCTACCTTGGATTGCCAGGCTTTTTGTACACTGATTGCAATTGCCCAACGCTGGTCACCAGTACAGCCATCTGAAACCCACCATTTATCTGATATTGCTTTGTCAACAGGATAAGTCTCACCATCTACCTTGCCATCACCGCCACCATCAGGCCCAGTCTGCGGTTTAATGTTTGGTGTTATAAGACGTGATGCTGCAACAAGAATAAAATTTTCGAATTCAGACTGTTTCTTGTCTTGAGAAAGTTGCTGAAGTTTCAAATCAAAAACCTCTTTTGTTAGCTTTGTCTCATACTCAATTATTGTGTCTGAGAAAAGGTTACTTCTCAGACGACGATAATAAGAAAATATTTCCTGTCTTGCGGTTTGAAGTTCTTCCTCATTATCGGTCTCAACTGGCTTAACTTCTTCCTGTTTTGACATTTATTCGCTTTTTGTTTTTTTAGTTGCTCTCACAATAGAGAGAATAATTTGTAATATCTTATTTTACTCACCCTTAACGAGGCTTAGAATTTACATCCAGTATCTACATGGAAGATCTTAATACCATTTATTTTATCGAAATTATATCATCTTCTGTATCAACATCTGAGTATTTGCATAGAAAGGGATATCCGTCTTGCCAAGGATAGTTGCTGGAAGGGTAGCCATTTCTGCAAGATTATCCATTGGAACCAATACATTTTTTGCACCGTTCTCAGAGAGCATTGATACATGGTCATTGAAATTCAAAGCACGTTCAATAGCGCCTCCAATACTGATATTACCGATGACACCAAGACCTGATTTCAAGTTACGCCCAAACACAGAAGAGACGATAGCCGCAAAGACTGCGCCACCGATTCCCTTATGAACGCTTACCCCCAACAAGACGGTCACTTGAACAGTTACATCAAGATGCATCAAAGAATGTTGTTGGGGCAGAATAGCCCTTTCATTCGCACGGATATAGTTATATGTGTTCTTTATATCCTCCTTGGCTTCTGTTGAACTACTACCCGTCACCGTAAGCTTGCCGTTGCCAGGCATAGTAATGACCTCTATCTTTACGAGAGACACCTTGTCACTGTCGCTCGTAGCTGTGTAACAGGTGCCAGGCTGAAGCGGAGCATCCTCTATCAGATTCGTTCCGCGTTCTTCTGGGACAGAAACAAAATACTCTTCCTGTGTTTCCTTGTCTATATATGAGAAATTCGTGTCCCAAAACTCCATGCCGCCAATGCGTTTCAATTGCTCTTTCACGCGCCGACGCATTTCTATTGCCCATACCAGATACTTGCGTACATCCTCTTTTGTGAAGTTTCCATCTGGATGCATCAACTTAATCAGTCCAGAAACCGTCTTACGTACAGGCTTCGTATCACGCTGCTTCATCTGTGCGCCAAGTGTGAAATACTTGTCGATGGCATCTGTATAGGTCATTTTCCGCTGAGAATGAAGGAACTCACTGAAGAAATCGGTGCTAAAGCCGAAATGATTAGTGAAGTTTGAGGGAGCAAACTTCATAACCTCCCATCCTGGTAGGAAGAAACCAATACGATCCAAAAAAGCGGTGTCGTTACATATCTTATCCGAGAAAGGAGAGAATAAATGTGATGTCTGTAAAACCGTTTCGACAGGCTGATTGATATTGCCATTCAAGATGATGGACGCATTGGCTGCTTTCTCACCAGCCTTTCCTGCTCTGGAGAAACTACCGCTTTCCATATAATCCTTCATCAGAGGAACCACCTCCTTATCTTTGAACAATTCGTCCGTTGACTCGTCAAAGCAAATAGCATCCCATCTACCGACTGCTCCGATTTGACCACTAGAGTTATTGACAAAAAGGGATGCAGCCGTTCCCTGACCACCACTAACAAGCATAGAGTATGGTGAAAGCTCCTTAAAAACAAAGGATTTGCCCGAAGAACGTGGTCCAAGTTCCGCCATATTGAAATTCGACTCAACCAATGGAATGAATCGTGACAGCAACAACATCTTCATTCGGTCTGTCATCCCTTCTGATTCAGGTTCATAGCCTCCACTACGAAGAAGTACGTCAAGCCATTCCTCATTGTTGAACAAACTACGGGCTTTGGCAATCCTTTCCTCCTCAAAACTGGAAAGCTGGATGGGGCGTACCTTGCTGACCACAAAGGGGAATATCTTTTTCCCAATCATCTGGGTTGAATCATAATCCATGTCAATGATTGCCCATATTCCGCCAGTCATCATCTTCTCATGTTGGCTGATAATCTCTTCGGATATATTGGCGTCTCGAATAGCCAGATTTGATAACTCTGCCCAATACTTATCTTTTGAGGGGTCAAGGCGAACACTTATCTTATCAATGATTTTATAGGTTCCCTGTTCTCGTATCTTTACCTGAACAAGAGTCGCTTCGTCTGGATTCACATAGTGATCACGCAACACACGTTTCACATTCTCTATACCTTCTTGAATCTTTTCCTCGTCATCCGTACTGCACGAATTAGCAAGAAGATACTCCAAGACAAAGACAGGTACGTTGGCACCGCCTTTAACAGAGCGCACCACATCTTTACGGACTACATACCCCTTGAACTGGTCTAACAATTTAGAATCAAGCTCTATCATATTTATTACACGTTAATCGTTACAAAAGGTCATCAAGGTCTCTTGATGCCGATTTTATGATACTACAACTATCTATCTGAACCGAGGTTTCTTTATCCACGAGAACAACTTTGTCAATGCCTAGTGTCATCTCAAACTCTGCATGGATTGTTTCACTTGGCTTCATTGAGTAAATCTGATTGCCAGATACCATTTTGTTCCCTGCATACAACAGAAGTTTGACCTTGCGCTCATTGCGGAATAGATCTGACTCACAGCCCTCGGCAAGTAATTTCACCGTGAAATAGTTTCCCGTCACGGATTTCAGTTCCTTCTTGTTGGAAATCATCACTCCCAGTGCCATGTTGTTAGTCTCAATATTCAACTCATAGGCAGGAATAATACATTCCTGCGGCGTGAAACCACCATGCGAATAACCATACCTGCCTGTTGTCTTAAACGGTTTGTCTGTCTTGGCATAGTACTGATAGTTACTATTGAAATAACGACCAGCCTTTTCTATCAGATTCGCGGCATTCAGAGGCTCTTCTGTTAACACATAGCGTTCTTCGATTTTCTGGACGTTCCCTTCTGGACGGGGTTCTTTATCTGCTTCGTCCAATATACCTGTAAGAACAAAACCATGATCAGTGGTAAGCACTATCTTATTATATCCGAGTCGGAACAGATGGGCAATCTTCTCTCTCAGTTCTGGCTCGTAGTTCGTAATATCCTTTAATGCACCCATCTGTTTTTTCTCACCTACTTCGTCAATATCTCCATAGTTTAGCACGAGACGCTGAGCAATAACGCCGTCATTCAACATATTCAGTGGCAAAATGACCACATCATCATAAATCGACTTCAAAGTATTGAATCTGGTCTGAGCATTCATCGTAGGCTCACTGCATCCATACAAGGCACTCATGCCGTTTTCGGTCACAGAGGGTAGAACCGACAGAGCAGTTTTCCTATCAATCTTCACATTCTTGTCGGTAATGTCTTTGACAACAGCTTCTGCAATTTCAAGGCGCAGTCCATCACAGACTATTACCGCAGTACGTTTATCACCAGAAAGAGCATTGGTTACAATATCCTTCTGCGTTGAGATATAATTATCTTTTATCTCGAACCAGCACGTCAACAGTTCATTGTTTAAGATGGTATAGTGTTCTTGTAGCGGACGCAAGGTAGCAGGATCGTTTAGCCAATCCGTATAGATACGACGCATGGCAGTATCGAGGGCAGCAAAATGTTGCCTGTAATATGTTGCGATATCTTGATAGGTGGAAATAGGGCCAAGTCCTTCAACCTTAAATGTGCAAAGAAGCCAAACACTCTGCAACCACTGAGGCTTGAATGCTTTTGCTTTTCTGTCTTGTGCTCGCTGTTTAAGGAATTTTGTCAACTCAGTCGTGTTCTGATGCATCTTCATTGCATTGCTAAGCATCAGTATCAACTGACGGTCAAGTGCTGCAAATGGATGGTTAGGATGTGCCTTCAGTGGATTAATGTCTGTGGGAAGTGCATAGTTGTCCGCATACTTGCGCAATGTATCGATTTTCTCCGTACTGTCTGCCCATTGGTAATAGACTTCCAGCAGAAGCCCCTCAATCGAGTTGTCTGCCAATGACAGCAAGATGACATTTACGACCTCTTGAGCCAATGCTTCGGCAGACTGTTCCATTTGAGGTTTATCGATAAGGCGATACACTTCACTTCTGAACACATTCCAAACCGTTTCATCCATCTTCTGACGGGTTGCGGCTGGTGCATGAAGGAAGTCAAGCAGCCAGTCCTCCAAACGCAGAGGTTCAGTAATGCCATCGGCCACCGACTGCCACCAGTTCTTATTTTTTCCTTCGCTTAGTTTTGCGGCAAGTAACAGTTGGTCTTTAGTCAGATATGTATTTTTGTCTGTAGCATCAAACAACTTCTGCTTAATGTACACCTCCATATCATCCAATACCAACAACCCTCCAGTTTGAACGTATTCTTGCAAAAAGGTCAGTTGTGCAGCCTTTTTCTTGGCATAGAATAGTATTGGGCTCTCCGCATACTCAGACTCAGCAAGATATTTTGCCTCTATCTCGCTGTACTCATTGCTGATGGGGATCTGCCTGATGTCTTCTGGAAGATATTTCAGCAGGAAACCACCCTCACCATTGGCATCTGTAACCACTACGTAGCGATGCTCTGCCAATATACGCTCTATGTCTTCTTTAAACCAAATTCCTATCATAGAATTATCTCTTTAACCGAATATCATGGTTGGAGTCAGCATCTCCTGTTGTATCTCCGTGCCAATTGATTTCTCTCAGATGCTTTCCCCGATGGTTTAGTAACTCAAAATGGAAATCTTCCTTTTCAAAATCAATGCTTAGATAGCAATTGTCTTCTTTGAAATGGATGGAACGAAAAATCAGCCTCTGATGACTATCATCTTGATTAAGTTTCGTTTTATTTTCATCAACGATCCAGCCATTCATTTCAGCTAAAATCTTACCATGCTGACGGAGATAAGAGATCTTTTCTCCTGTTGTTCCAGATTTTCTATCTGCAGCATGTCCGATTTTCTTGCAATACGCTTCCATCATTTCATGGTTCCACATAGGTTCTTCTGTCGCTTTATGTTGTCTACTTTCACTACATGGCACCAAATAATCTATGCTAACATTACTTTGGTCATATAGGTTGTGAACCTTACATGTTTGCTCACTCTTCCCATTTATCTTTATTGTGCCAGAAATTGTTGCATTTTCATTATTCCCATCGAATGTAAAACTGACGACACTTGCACCCAGTTCATACGCTTTTCCTATGCATGAAGATTCTTCATTTGCTCCATTTGTTACTTTGGTTGTGGAGTCATCATAATCTGCATTTTGTATGTGTGAATCCAATATTGCTAACAAAAGTTGCCTCTTGTCCGCAGACAATTGGGTATTGTCTGGGATGTAACAATTGGAAAGGACATAACCACATAGTTCTCTCTTCTTGAAATCATGAGGAACACCTATTTTGGCAATACCATAGGTGTTGGAAAGATGCGTCATCAATTCATACCATCTTTCCACTTTCGGCCATTGGGATGTCAGGGTTCCAGTACCCTTCATTGACCAATCATTAAAATACAAGAGCGCCATAGTTATTCTCCATTCGTTAATGTCCTCAAAGATTCCTCCCATTCGTCAAAGAAACCGACAGGCCAATCTTCCATTGAACCATCATCATGGATTTGTATATGTTTAGTATGGTGAAGCAATGGGTTCTCTTTGTCTGCATATACAAAATGGACTTCTACATTATTCTCATCTATCTGCTGGTTCTTAACCGCGATTCTTACTCCGTTGAGCAAATGATCGCTGTGTGTCTCAATGATAATCTGAATACCATTCTCTGCGGCTATAGATAGCAATTCTCCTATTCTTGTCTGAGCCTTTGGATGTATATGGGCTTCTGGATTTTCGATTACAACAAGAGAATTCTTTGGAGCAGTCATCAAGGCGACAACAATTGGAAAAACAGAACTGTTACCGAAAGGCATATTAAAGGGAGAGACTTCTGTGTTGATACCATTAACGTTTACGGAATATGTCATCTTCACATGCTCTTTGTCTTGTTCTGTTACTTTAATAGCTTGATTAAAATCCATGATATAGCTCATCCATGCAGAAACATTAGAATAAACCCTCATGTCACCAGATTTGTCAAATTCTGATATTTGAATTTTTTCATCTTCACTTAATGCTTGATAAAGTCGAGAGGCTGCCATTATTCCATATTTGCCACCAATTCTTCCATCTGCTGCATCAGAAGAGATGTTGCTATTATGCACTTCTCCTGGTCTGACTCTATCAGGAGCTAAGTAAACCAAGTCTTTTGAGAAAAGAGCACAATTACTTTCGAATTCAGATAAATTATCAGACACTTTAGTTTTACAAGTATCTTCATCCTTGACGGCATCAACTATGGTAACATCAAGTGCGTCATTGATAGTGTCGTCTTCTATAGAGATAGTAATATCCGTATCCTCACTCTCAAAATACCTTATTGCATCAGCACTTTTTAGATAAACAAGACTACCACGCAACTGTACTTTTTCACTCAACAGTGTACGTTTGTCCAGATCACTCTGTCGCAGTAGCATCAATGCTTGGATAAGCGTTGATTTACCTGCGCCATTGGCACCTGCTATTATAGTCAGGTTTCCTAAAGCAAAGCTTTGTTCCTCAAAGCATTTGAAGTTCTTTAATGTGAGATACGATAACATATTCTATTTGTTAAATTTGTTTAGCATATATTTAATTTGCTTTGATAGCATGTAATATGAAGAGTTGCGCAATTCGTAAGGTTTTTTTTTCCAAAGTCTCTCTGATTTCCTGAAAAGTGCATCAAGGGAATCATTATTGTCAACAATTACAACATCATTCATAATTAATAGGATTATGATTGTCTTAAGTGACTGACTTTTCCATGAGAAGACCTTTTTACATGCCTCATACTGCAAGAAAGAAAGTTTTTCTATCATTGCATGCTCATCAATCCCTGCAGAACAATTGTCTTCCAACAGAGGAATAAGTATGGAATCAATTTTCGTGCTACCTGAGATTGAAACTCTTGAAGTGAATTTCTCCACATCATTTCTTATTTCCCATAACAACGGGAGACGTACTATTTGTCTTCGATTCTGCTTTATGTTCGGATATGATAGAATTATATCGTCAACAATCCTTTCAAGATTGTTATACCCATTGGGAAAAACAAATTTGGCTACTGCCCATAAATCGCTACTTCCCTCTATAACACTTCCCATCTCATAGATACGATATCTATTACTCTGCGTAACTCCTGGGTTAAGAACTGTAACGAAAAATTCTGTATTAAGGAGTTTTCTTTTCAACATTAGGGGAAGTTCTTCAAATCGTTTATATTTCTTAAACTCCCCAAGTGCTTCTTCGCTCAAAGTAAGAGAGCCAGTAATATATTCGTAAATACACTTCAGTTGACGCTCCCCGGTTATAACATACCAGTTCTTCTCGCTTCCATCAAACATCAGTTCAGGAACTTGGAAACCAGAAAGCATCTGATATATGAACATGCTCTTTAGTCCAATATCCCATCTGGAGTTTGAACCATAGGTATGACCAACAAACCTCAAAGAATCCTTGTCTATCATTTCAAGGATTTGTTCACAGATGAGGATTTGCTTCCTAAAAGTATATTTCTCGTTTACTATCATAATCACTCTAAATTTTACCAGTCTGCATTCAAATATTTCTTCAGCTGTCCGGCATTGAGAACTTCGTAGCCGAGCATCTTGCGCTTCTGTAGTGGTGCAATATTCTTGCCAACGCCATCGTCGAGTTTCGGGTCATAGCCGCTGGCAAGCAGGTCATCCACTTTCTGACAGAACTCCTGCAACTCAGTCAGTGTGGCACGAAGTTCCTGTGCCTCCATGCGTCCCTCTGTGTTGCTGGTATCAATGGAGCTGAGACGATCACGGAGGGCAGTCTCACGGTTGGCGGCATAGATAGAGCGGACACGATAAAGGGCATCGCGGTTCCACTTATAGATGCAGACGTAAAGTTCTATGGCGTGATGTGGACCCGAACTGAGGTGCCAAATAAACGGAGTCTTGGGTAGATACATGAAGAGGTTCAGGTGGTCACTGAGCTGCTGGAAGAATCGCTCTTGCAGATACTTCTCTAATCCGCAACCCAACAACTGGCAAACCTGTGAGAACTGCGCTGCCGAGTAGCCACGCTCCATCATTTCCTTTTCTATACGGATGGCAAGGCGTTCCTCACCGAGACGTTCGCCCAGTGGAATAATGCCGTCATCGTCCTTTGCCAGCACGGTACGGATAACATCTGTAATCAGTTCGAATGCCAACACCTGTGCGCGCTGAGGGGGCAACACGTTGGCGTTCTTAAACTGCCACCACGCTTCCACGGGGTTCACGTTGCGTTTGATGCAGAACTCCTCCCATTCATTGTTGTTCTGATAGAGAGTTTCGAAGTCGGTAATCTTTGGCAGGTCATCGCGCTCCTCCAAGTTCTCTAAATGATCCAGCACATCATCCGTTGGCTTGAACTTGCTTTCTGACAATAGCCACTGCTTATAAGCTGCCTTTGCCTCATGACTCACAGGCAAGTCTCCAATAGGGATACCCTCTTTGTTCAACACCATCTGCTTGTCATGCTCACTCAATTCATAGACTTCAAAGATTGTATTGTTGATGATGCTCTCGTTGAGGAGAATTTGAGTGAGGAAGGCATTCTCCTTATTGTAAAACAGGACAAGAGAAATGTTAATATCCTGTTCCGCGCTTAACGGAGTACTCTCATAATGAGGTTCTATTATAGAGTAATGGCAAAGCCTTTCTCTTAAATCAGAGTTTTGCTTTGACAAATAGCGAATGGTCGTTTGTTGAGTTTTGGAAGGGACTGCAAACGGAACTCTTTTAATATCACCCTGTGTAATATTAACCGTTGGGTTCAAACATTCAAGAAGATATGTAGATAGGGTTGAATTCAAGAATCCCAAATAGTAATATATATCATCAAATTTATCAGAAGGATAAATGCCAGGTCCTACACCGCTAATGACCTGATTGTGAGGCATATATCTAAAAGAGCATCCTCTACTTCCGCTACTACAGTATGTGACACCTTCTTGCAGATAAAACGACTCACTTGGTAGACGATTGCCATGTGATTTTAGGTAGTCATACATCGTTGGATTATAATATGCTAATACAACCCAATTGTTGCCATACCATTTTCGGAAAGGACCTCCCTTAGGATAAAAAACATATTCTTTTTTTATACTAGGATTTTCAGATATTTTGTTTTTGTCAACTTCCCAAAAATACCGTAGTGTTCTTTCGTTATTGCCTGTTGCTCCTCCTTGTCGGATATAAATAGTATTATCTAAATCTTCGCTTCCAAATTTCTCTCTGAACTCATCTGAAATCCAGTAGATGAAGGGATAGGACTTGATGCTCTTCAACTTAGATTGAGGAAGGGTATAAACACGGTCGTTGGGCTGACCATTAAGATAGTCAGAATAAGCTCTGAAAAGAACATCCTTTCTTTTCATCTCATAAAGGTCATTCAACTTAATAAATGTTGAATCTTCTTTCCGCTTATCTTTATCCAAGATGAACATTGCACTGTCCACACGTGCAAACGAAGAGAACATGCCAAGATACCCCCATTCGACAAAAAGGCTGATATGAGTTTCTGTAAGCATGTATTTCCGCAAGTCCTCAAATGTCTTAATGTACATGAAAGTTGGAGGATTTACCATACCTACTTTGCCATCATCTCCAGCAAATTCACAACAACGCTTGATGAAGCAGACATACAGATTGCTGTTGAACTTCATCGGCTTCTTGTAATTGTCTTCTCCGAAAGCTTTCCGTTCCGTGCCGAAGTCGCCGCTGTCGGTGTAGGGCGGATTTGCCACCACCACGTCATAGTTATGCGAGATTATATCAAGGAAAGAAATGGCATCATTGGTTTTTGATAAAGTATAAGCATTACTTCCCTGACCACCCCACTTATTCACATTATTACGGAGTTGGGTGATAACATTGTTCTTATATTCAAAGAGATTTTCCATTTCAAACTCCTTGAACATAGAGTGGTTCACATCATTTGGCATCATTTCATTTAGACGTTCTTCTACACGTACCAGCGAGCCAAACTTGTAGGCTGAACACAAATTATTCCAAATATGCTCAATGGCTTCAATCTGCTTTTGCGACCATGAACCAAGAATCTCAAATGTGCCCTGCAACTCTTCATATTTGGGAAGGAAGAAATGCGTACTCACCACATTGGTATATGCCGGCCAATGGCTGCGATGACCACCTAATTCTCGTGCTTTGATGAAGAGTGCTATCTGAGATATCTGTGATGCACGCTCATCCAAGTCAACACCAAAGAGGTTGTTCTCCACAATCATCTTCGGAATATCACGGCGGCTGTAGTCGCGCTCGTAGTTCTCCATCTGATCTATGTACAAGTCGTAGAACAGCGAGAAGGCATAAATCAGGAAGTTGCCGGAACCACAGGCAGGGTCGAGCAGACGCATCTGACGGATGTCTTTCGGATGGCGCATTTGTACCTTCGGTGCGTTGGCTATCTGATATTTCTCTTTGATGCTACTGTCGGGGAACATCTCCAAGTATGCCTTGCCGAGGGTGTTGTCAACCAAGAACTTCACCACCCACTGCGGCGTATAAACCTGACTTTGGAGCGACACCTTATTATATTCTGTCTTCTCGCCACTCTGCTTCAATGCCTCTTTTTCTACAGCATTGAAGTTCTCATAGAGCCAGCCAAGGATATCATCACCTTTCCAGACATCAGCACCACAGTCAGCATCTGTTTCTATGGCATTGAACTGCTCGATGATCTCATTCAATTCATCGGCTGTCGGCAGCAATGCGTATGGATAGTCTTTGCGATAAAGAGGAATATGTTCACCAAGGTTATCGAACTGGTCGCTGAGGAAGTGCTTCAGCCCCTCACGTTCTGCATTACGCTCCTCCGGGTGGTTCTCCAGCCACACGTTGTGCTCAAAGGAACGTCCCGCATTCTCCTTTCGTCGAGTAATGATTTCAGGAAACAATTCCTTCGATTCCATCACCTTGATGGCAGCGATGCGGTTGAATAGCGTGAAGACACACTCGTTGATGGCAGCCTGACGGGCCTGAGCATAGTCACCCAACTCGCTTAGGTGACTGCTCATCAGTTCATCCAGTTTCCTACGCTTCTCCTGGTGCTCTGCTGGAATCTGTCCTACAGGCGTAGCAGCCTCCTTACGAAGTCCCATGCGAGAGAAACGATTGTCGAATGCCTGCTGTATCAGGCGGCGTATTCCGAGTTGTTCTTTACGGATACGCTGATTGATAAGTTTCATATTTATTCTATTTATTCGTCGAATTTAAGAATATCGTTTGTGTCAAATTGGTTGACCATCGCCAACTGTTGTTTCAGCCATTGCTTATACTGAGCCACGCTGAGTTGCCCTGTGGGCAGTTGGCTTCGCAACTTGCGTTCCTTAGGCTGGGGCTGTGGTTGGGGCTGTGGTGCAGGCCTCGGGTCAGATGTGCAAATCTCAGTTTCCATCACATCCACATCAACATTCAGCTGCGGCAACATATTGATGGCACTCACGATGTCACGAAGCTGAAGGTGAGAATTGGAGCAACGGATTTCGTAGTCCTTAAATTGAATTTTTGAAATAATGTATTTTTTGCATGCATCTTCCTTGTCCTTAATCTTGGAACAGAGACGTGTATTCCACTCTATTGGATACTTGGCAGCCTCAGATTTAACAGCATCCACACGTCTGAGAAGGTCACCATATCCATTTATCATCTGCTCTGACTGCTGTTCCATGTATTGGAAGTATAAGCCTTTTACGTCCAAATACTGTTTCTTCATCTGGGCGTAGTTGTGTACAGGATCACTATCGAGCATTTGCAGATAGGCTTCATGTAATTGGTCAAAGGCTTGCAAAGGCAGGCCGATGTACTCCAATTCATTCTTCACATCAAGGAAATACTCCTTTTGGTATTCAATCTCGCGAATATTGGTATCAATGAAATGGATGTCTGCCTCTATCTTTTCCACAGCTTTACAGAACTCATCATTTTCACTTTCGCCAAGGAAAGTTCGAGCCGTTTTGAAATAGTTATATTCTGTGACCGTTCCTGCATATTGTCGAAGTACATCCTTTGCGGCAAGAGAACGGCGAAAAATGCGTTCTCGCTCAGTGTCGTTACATATCTGATTGTTAACTTTATGAATCTCAGTAACAGCAAGAGACTGGATTGCTGCAACCAGTTCAAAATCATTCATGTTGTAACTGAGATTATTTCCCGTCAGTTCCTTATAGCGACAGTCCTTCAAGGTGTCAACAATGTCACGTTTCTCATTATAAGTCAGACTCTTGGTGATTGCCTTGAACGAAGCACGTTGAAAGTTACGACTGT
>ENA-OOZG01001190-OOZG01001190.1-human-gut-metagenome-genome-assembly--contig:-NODE-1190-length-19213-cov-3.697672_pt1 | contig 19213 bp, 17 predicted proteins | sample MGYA00241706_ERZ501384 | MGnify/ENA primary metagenome ERZ501384 (study PRJEB25962, sample SAMEA2042742) | human gut metagenome | biome: human gut; feature: human-associated habitat; material: faeces...
GGCAGCCGCGCCTTCTCATGCGTTTCGCACAATGGCATTTCTGCAGCTAACACTCCCTGCTTACAGTGACCGGATCGCTCAGGATTTCCACCTGATTCCCTTTTACCTTCGCGGATTCTTTTTCAAATCCGTTCCGCACTGAAAAGTCCCTTATTTCATTCGTTACTGATTATAGCAAAGCCGTTTTGGAAAGTCAAATGAAAGGCCACGGAAAAAGCGCATAAAATCAGCATTTTTTACATACTTTATGATAACTGTCCGCACCGGAGCCTATTCTATGAAACCAGCTTCTCTGCACCGCCGCATCCTGTTCCCTCTGCTTCTGTGCGGCGGACTTCTTTTCGCCCTGCTGTTCTGGTATTTTTCCCCGTTCTTTTCCCCTGGTGAGAACCGCCGGTTTTCCGCGTATGTGGAGGAACGGTTCCACTCCGAGGTAACCTCTTCTGCCATCACGCTCCACTATACCCTCGCCGATCCGGCTTCCCGCGGAATTGCCCCCGGCACTGCCTCGTTCGGCACGGTTTCCATCCCTGACCGCACCTCGTATGATGCCCTGCTGCAGAGTGTGGAAACAACGCTCACATCCTTTCATCGAAACCGCCTCTCCGCGGAAAATCAGATCACGCTCGATCTTCTGCTCTACGAGCTGAACTGCGAGAAAATGCCGGGCAGCACCAGCCTTCTTGCGGAACCGCTCGGTCCGTCGCTCGGGATTCAGGCACAGCTTCCCATTCTGCTCGCGGAGTACCCGTTCCGCACACAGCAGGATATCGCCGACTACCTCCATCTTCTGCAGGATCTCCCGCGCTATTTCTCCGATCTCATCGCACTCGAGCAGGAAAAATCCCGGCAGGGCGTGTTTCAGAATGACCTTGCGGTCGATGGCATTATCCGCCAGTGCAGTGCTTTTCTCGCCGACGCGGATACACCGGAAAGCCATCTGCTCCACACCGTTTTTCAGAATAAACTGCAGGCGTCTTCACTGTTTTCTGAGGCGGAAAGGAATCTCTGTCTGCAGACGCATGAAAAACTCCTTATCTCCTGTGTTTTTCCCGCCTACCGCTCTCTTTCCGATGCTCTTTCTTCACTCCGCGGCAAAGGAACACAGAACGCCGGCGGTCTTTCCCGGCAGGAAGGCGGACTTTCCTACTATGCGTATCTTCTCCGCAGCCGCGTCGGTGTTGACGCTTCACCAGAGGAGCTGACCCGCCTTTTAACACAGCAGCTTGCGGACCAGTGTGCCGAAATGCAGATCATTCTCGATCAGAATCCGTCGCTCTCCCTCTCCGAGCAGGCGCTCGTGCTGCCGTTCTCCACGCCGGAGGAAATGCTTGCCGATCTGCAGAATGCCGTTTCTGAAGATTTTCCCGTTCTTTCGGGTATCGCATACGAAGTAAAGACCGTGGATGACTCCCTCAAGGATTTTTTAAGCCCCGCCTTTTATCTCACACCGCCCGCCGATGTCAATTCACCCAACTCCATTTACCTGAATCCCGCGGATGAAATGACCGGCATCGAGCTGTATTCCACACTTGCCCACGAGGGCTTTCCCGGCCATCTGTACCAGACCGTCTCGTTCTCGCGCTCCGACCCGCTTCTGATCCGCCATCTCTACGCGCCGTCGGGTTATGTGGAAGGATGGGCAACCTACGTTGAATCATATGCCTGCCGCTACGCCGCACGTAATCTCGATGCAAACACGCAGGCGCTCTGCCGTCTCTGGTATCTGAACCGCTCGGTGCATCTTATCCTCTGCTCGCTGCTGGATCTCGGAATCCACAGCCAGGGATGGCTCCTCGCGGATGCGTCAGCCTTTCTGGCGCAGTTCGGCATCACGGATGCGTCGGCCGCTGCCTCTTTATATCAGTATATTCTCGAGACACCGGCGAACTATCTGAAATACTGTGTCGGATCGCTCTCGTTTTCGCAGCTCCTCTCGGAAGTGCAGAAACAGGAAGGTGACTCATTCTCATTGATCGGTTTCCATGAAAAACTGCTCCGTCTCGGGCCTCTGCCGTTTCCGCTCGTAGAAAAATATCTGTAAACGGTTCGCCCTGCTGAAAAAAAGATCCCACAGACTTTCTTCTATAAATAATAGAAAGTTCTGTGAGATCTTTTTCATTTTCAAAATTCTTTAACCTAAATTGTAAAGAGATGGATCTGTCGGCCGCTGCGGATCAATAACAGAGGCAGAATCAAACAGATCGCTTGTTCTATCCTCGCCGCCTCCGTAGAGGTTCTGGTACAGACGGTATCCATCCAGGTTTCTTCGTCCCATACGCAGGTAATTGTCTCTTACCTGAACGAAATACTGGGAGGAATCTACGTTGCAGTAGATGTTGAAGCCCTGACTCTTTAAGTAAGCAAACTTCTCATTGTCCATCGTGTAATCGTGCCAGTCGGAAAGATCCTGTCCATGTGCAAAGATGATGATATCGCTTCCGCCGATGAGCGGTGCAACATACGTCAGCCATTTCTCGGTATCCGCCTGGATCGTCTCGATCGGTTTGTCGCCGACACGGATATGGCCCCAGGTATGGCTTGCGAATGTCCAGCCGTCTGCTTTGATCGCATCGGCTACTTTTTTCGCCTCCTCGCACTCTTTATCCCAGTCGAAATCCGGGTGTGCATCAAGCCATGCTACCTGATCATCCGTCAGATCTTCTCTTGTCTTGTAATCACCGTCGGTGCGGTATCCGAGGATTCCGTCGTAGCCGGTCAGTGCTACGGTTCCGCGCGCATTATGGTATACGGCATCCGGATGCGCTTCGATAAACTGATCCATCAGCGGGATGCAGTCGTAAGCACCGGTCACAACAGTTCCGTCATCCTGAATGTATTCGCAGGTCGGTTTTCCGTCGTCGCCGACTACCATCTTGCTGGCAATGCCGCGTCCGTCGTAAGAGTGGTAATAGGAAAGGTCATCCAGAGAAAGAACGAATGCTTTCTTGCCCTCCGGCAGGTAAATGTCCCCTTCCTCGTAATGAACGGTTCCGTCATCATCTACGGTCTTTTTCACGAGATCGTTGATCGAAACCATGACATATCCTCTGTCGTACATCTGCTGGGTGATCGCGTTGAACTCATCCACGGTGGTCATCCACTGGCAGAAGCCTGCGGTCTGTGCGTTGTCCTGATAGAAAGCTTTCTGCGGATCGACTACAAGAGAATGATAGAAAATGTGGGTTACTTCGTTGACGTTGACGCGCACACAGGCATCTCTCGTGCTGGTGTACTCTGCTACTTTTGTGATGATATCCGCGTCGGTCGCTGCGCCCTCTACGCTCTGGAGCTTTTCAATGGCTCCATCGTAATCGTATGTCTGCGCAAGTGCATCGGCTTCCGCCATAATCTGTGCTTTCGTTGTCGGCGCTTCAGCACTTCCCGTGCTGTCCGACGATACGGAACCGTCCACCTCTGCTGTTTTCTGATCCTCTTTTTCCTGTGCTTTCTGCTGGATTTTTTCTGTTCCTCCGGCCAAAGCCCAGATTCCAATGCCGAAGATGACAAGCAGAACACATAGAATTCCTGTTTTGATCATCAGCGCACGCTTCCGCTTTCTTCTTCGGAGCTCCTTTTTACTGATGTTTTTTTTCTCACTCATTTTTCCTTCCTCCCAAAACAGCTTTTGCTTTTCTGGCAAATATTACAGTTTTACCGGACTGACAGAAATTCAGCCCGGACTCTGCTCTTTCTATTTTAGCTCAAAATACCGGTTCTGTCGAGTAGGTTTCCGGCAGGTTAAGAGAAATGTAAGAAAACCGGTAACGCTCTTTCTTTTATGCGCGCTGGCCGTGTGCCTCATACATGAGAACGGCGGATGCAATCGCTGCGTTTAACGATTCCACTTTTCCTTCCATCGGAATACGGATCAGGCACTCGGCGGCCTCTGCCATTGCATCAGTCAGGCCGTTTCCCTCATTTCCGATCAGGAATGCCGTTCCTTTTGTGTAATCCTCCTCGCGGTAGGAATGCACGCCGTGCAGATGTGCCGCGTACGTACAGATCTTCCGCGCTTTTAAGCCTTTTACAAATCCGACCGCATCGTCGACGATCAGAAACGGCATACGGTAGATCGAGCCCATCGTCGAGCGGATCGTTTTCGGATTGAAGATATCCGCGGTACCGCGGCTCATGATGATGCCGGTGACTCCTGCGCCCTCTGCGGTGCGGATGATTGTTCCGACATTTCCAGGGTCCTGCAGATCCTCAAGTACCATCAGAAGCGGTGTCTTTCCGTTGTCCATCACCTCCTCTTCGGTGTAGTGCGGCATACGGATCACACTTAAAACACCCTGCGGCGTCTTCGTGTCGCACATGGACTGGAACACGCGGTCGTCCACTACTTCGTATTCTGTCCCGTCGGACGGTATTTCATGCATTTTGCTGCCGCTCTCAGACACATATACTTTTTTCAGCCATTCCCGCGGCGCTTCCTGGAACATTTTCCAGCCCTCCGCCACGAAAACGTCCTGCTCCCGGCGTTCTTTTGCTTTTTTGTTCAGCGCAATAATGTTTTTTACCTGTGCATTGCTGCTGCTTGTAATCATGAATGGTCCCCTCATTTCCTGTTTTTCATCAATTTGGCAAGTTCTTTGTTTTCGCCGATCAGAATCAGCACTTCCTCTGCGCGGAGCAGCGTCTTCGGATTGACCGTGACACGGATGTCTTCCCCGTCCTTGACGGCGATTACGTTGATACTGTATTTCTTCCGCAGATCCAGCTCCTCGAGGTTATGCCCCGTCCACGCTTCCGGCACGGGAAGCTCTACCATGGAGAACGAATCCGACAGCATGAAGAAGTCCTGGAAGCCGCCGGAAATCAGGCTTTTTCCGAGGCGGATGCCCGTCTCACTCTCCGCCATCACGACGCGGTCCGCGCCGACTTTTTTCAAAATATTGGCATGCATCTGGCTCATGCACTTTGCGATGACGAGCGGCACGCCCGCCTCTTTTGCCTGCAGGGTGGCGAGGATGCTCGACTCCATATTTTCGGAAATGCCAACGATCACCACATCCATATTGCTGATGCCAAGAGATGCGAACACACGACTGTCCGTGATGTCTGCACGCGCCGCATAGGTAACAAGATCGGCAATTTCCTGTACCGGCTCAGCGTCTTTATCAACGGCAAGCACTTCTTTTCCTGCCTGCGCAAGTGTCGTTGCTACAGAAAAACCAAACTTTCCAAGTCCAATGACTGCATACTGTTTACTCATTTCTTTTCCTCGTTTTCTGAAATCTGTCCTGTTTTTTATTTTCCCAACTATCCAATCAGAATCCGCTGCTCCGGTCTCTGAATATCGACATCTTTTCTTCCTGTTCTGCGGCGCAGTGCGACAGCCAGCGTCACCGGCCCGATTCTTCCCATAAACATAACCAGAATAACAATCACCTTTCCCATAAAAGGAAGCGTCGGCGTCAGGGAACGGGTGAGGCCCACCGTTGCAACCGCAGAAATAATTTCATACGTACAATCCAGCAGCGGGCTTCCGGTTACGGAAATCAGCAGCACGGTGGCAGTAAAGACTGTCGTCAGTACAAAAAAGAAAATGACGACAGCGGTACGGATATTTTCTTCCATCACTTTCCGCCCCCAGGCCACCGTATCTGAGTCTCCGCGAATATAGGAGGCAACCAGCACAACCAGAATGGCAACCGTTGTCGTCTTAACACCACCTGCCGTTCCCATCGGGGAGCCACCGATGAACATGAGAACCATACTTACCATTGCAGAGCTGTCTGAGAAATCAGCCTGCGGGATCGTCTCAAAGCCTGCCGTTCTTGTCGTCACGGACTGAAAAAAAGCCGCCATGACCTTCTGCGCCGGTTTCAGGCTGCCAAGTGATGGCGCGTGATTCCAGTCCAGTGCAAGAATCAGCAGTGCTCCACCGAACACCAGAATCATGGTTGTCGTTAAAACCAGTTTCGTATGAAGCGTGAATCCTCGCACAAAATTTTTACGGGGCCGTTTTCCCTTCACAAGCTCCTGCACCCGCTCCATAACTTCCCACCAGACGGGAAAACCAAGACCGCTCAAAAGAATCAGTCCCATCGTCGTAAAGTTTATCAGCGGGTTCGTTACAAACGGAGCAAAAGAGGCTTCGCCAACGAGATCGATTCCCGCATTACAGAAAGCGGAAACGGCGTGAAAAATACTGTAGCCGATTCCCTTCCAGAAGCCATACTCCGGCACAAACCAGAAGCTATACAGAACCGCCCCCGCAATCTCTACGGTTGCTGTTCCAATCAGAAGCCGGCGCACGATGCCCACACTGCCCTTTAAAACCGGCAGATTATAAGTATCCTGAATTAATTTCCGGCTCTGCAGACTGATTTTCCGGCGCAGGATCAGAAACACCATCGTCAGGCACGCCATGATGCCAAGACCTCCGAACTGAATCAACCCGAGGATCACAATTTTTCCAAAGGTACTCCATGTCGTCGCCGTCGGAACGGTGACAAGGCCCGTCACGCAGACAGATGTCGTTGCGGTAAACAGGGCGTCGAGCCAGTAAACGCTTTTTCCGTCCGCCGCAGAAACCGGCAGGCACAGAAGAATCGTTCCCAGCAGGATTACCGCCGCAAATCCCAGCATCATAATCCGCTCCGTCGGGGTATGCCATTTATTTTTGCTTTCTTTTTCGGCCATTGCTCCTCCTATTCTGCCGCTTCATTTTCTGCTTCACTGCTGTAGTAGAGCTTTCCGGTCTCACTATCCGTCACGGTAATATCCGCAAAATATTCCCCGCAGGAACCCTCACACTGGTAATAGACGTCAAACGAAACCGTCATGTCATCTTCTCCTTCCAGGTATTCCGCGTGAACCTGATTTTTCGCGGTCCCCGTCGTTCTGCTCCACACTTTATCATCCGCAAGAAGCTCCTTTTTGATCTTCACAGGAAATTCACTGGATGCAATTTCGTGCTGATTGGACTCGTTTTTGACCCGGTAATAGAGATTCATGTACAGCCCGTCATCTTCCTCATGGAAAAACCAGCCGTAGATATCATCCTCCGCAACAATCGTCGGCTGGATCAGCTCTGCGTTTGTTTTGGTCGTGAATGCATTCATCTCATGCGTAAACTCATTCTGCATCCGGCGATGCTTCATCAGCCAGCTGCCTTCCTTCACACCGGCCGTAGCCACGGCAAGAACGACAGCGCCGATGCAAAGGCCAATGATTTTCTTTTTTGTCATTATTTAATTTCCCCTTTTCTTTTCGAAACACAAAAATAAGATACCCATAAAAACATACTTATGAGTATCTTATCAGTTTGCACATATAAAGTCAACGGAGCCGGTGGAGACTTTCCTGCCACCGTTGTGTGTAGTTTAAAATTATCCTGAAACGAGGAATATCCCCGTCAATGACGAGGATATCTTCGATGCTTGTGTTTAATAATCTGCTTAAAATGAGAAAGTTGTCCAGACTTGGCAGGCACTTGCCGGAAATCCATTTATAGACCGCCTGTGGATTTTCAAAACCCATGGCATTCTGAATGTCTCTCACGGTGTATCCGCTTTCACGAAGAAGGGATTTGATGCGGCTGCCAGTTTCTTTCTGCTGGATTGACAAATAAATTGGTTCCATCCTGCACCTCCATATGTTTAAGCCATCCCGAAACACAGTTTTATCTTATCATCCGGTACTGGAAAAATCCAGTTTTTTCTTCCTGTTTCTACACAACCCGAATGATCTGTTCGTACAAAAGGATTTTCTTTTCATCTACATTCCGATTGTCATGATAATGGCCGAAAAACCATTTCTGAAATTGTACGGTCTGTAAAATTTCTTCGAGATATTCCGTCTCACGATCCTTCTGGAATAGGCCTTCGCCGATGGCATCCTGCACGGACGATGCACAGCAGTGGGTTACAATAAAATCCACCCGATTGTCGTGTGCTGCAAGATTGTTCCGTCCCTCTTCCATCTCTTCTTCGGATGCAAGCTCCTCTTTCCACCAGCTCAGGTGATTGATCCGGTACGGCTTCCAGCCGCGGTCAAAAATCTCATCTCAACGACTCTCTTGCATATGCGCTTTCTTTTTTACCGGAAGAAGATGTTTAGCTCTCCTGTTTCTTTTCTTCTATCAAATGATGATTCAGCCATTTTCCTGACTTAAACCGGATGGTAAAGAGAATGGAACGCAGGCTCCAGTCTGCCGCCATGCCGATCCAGACGGCGATCGGGCCGAATCCCCATACGCGGCACAGGTAAATACAGAGACTCACACGGCACAGCCACATCGTACAGCAGGATGTGATCATGGAGAATTTTACATCTCCGGCAGCCCGCATACCGTATCCCGGGACAAACGCCATGACCCAGCAGAGCGGCTTTGCAATTGTGATAAAGATCATCATCTGCATGCAGAGCTTTGCACTCTCTGCTTCCATACCACCGATCATCGTAATCGGTTTTGTCAGCACAAATACCAGCAGACAGCTTGCAACGATAACCACTTCTGACAGCCAGCACAGTTTTTTAATATAGTAGATTGCTTCATCCTTCCGGCCCGCGCCGAGACACTGACCGACTACCGTCATCAGTCCGATGCCGACACCGATCGCAGCGACACCGTTCAGGTTCTCAAGTATGTTTGTCATCGCCTGCGCGGCAATGGCAACCGTGCCAAGTGTGGACACAGTGGACTGAATCGCCAGCTTTCCAAACTGGAACATACTGTTCTCGATTCCCGATGGGATACCGATAAACAGTATTTTTTTGATCAAACCAAAGTCCGGCCGAATGGAAAGATACTGCTTCACAAAAATCGGTTTGCTTTCATCCCGAAGCTTCCACAGTACAACAACCGCACAGAAAATACGCGAAATTAAAGTCGAAATCGCGGCTCCTTCGACACCCATGTGGAAGCCGAAAATAAGAATGGCATTTCCGCCGATGTTCATAAAGTTGGAAATCACCGAAATCACCATCGGACTGCGGCTGTTGTTCTGCGCCCGCAGAATGGATGCGCCCGCATCGTAAAGACCGATAAACGGGAATGACAGCAGCGTAAACAGGAAATACACCTGTGAATTTTTCATAACATCCGCTTCCACTGCCCCGAAAATCACGCGCAGCAGCGGAACACGGAAAATCAGGCAGCCCGCGGATAATGCGACGGACAAAACTGTCATAACAAAAAGCACCTGCTGTGCCGAACGGATTGCTCCATCCCGTTTTTCGCTTCCAAGATACTGCGAACAGAGAATCGCTCCTCCTGCCGCCAGCGCAGAAAGCGCCTGAATGACTAAGATATTAATGGAATCCACCAGCGAGACTGCCGAAATTGCGGCAGAACCGACATTGCTGACCATCATCGTGTCGACAGTTCCCATCAGGGAAGAAAGTAACTGTTCAATGATGATCGGAATTAAAAGTTTGCGAAGATCCGTGTTACTGTATAAATGAGTTTGTTTTGTTGTAGTTTTCATTGTTTTTACTTCTGCATGACCTCATCTGCCGGATATGCTTTGCCAGCCCTGCCTTTTCCACACCTTTCTTTTTTCTCTCCATTCTATTCCATTTGACGATCCATTGCAATCATTTCGCGAATTTTGCTCTTATCTGATTACTTTTCTATCTCATAATGACTTTTTCAGTCTTTCCAAATCTTCGCTGTCCGGGTGTGACAAAGCACGGTCAAAATTTTGAATCAGCAGATCAAGATTGGCCGGATGTTCCGGGTTTTCTTTCATTTTCATATACCGTTCACGCACAGACTGCGGCATCTTTCCCTGGCACATATACTCACCGATGACCGTATTGCTTGCATCGATCGACTGTTTGACTTGTCCGAGAATCTTTTCAAAATAGGCATCACTTCCGCCAAATCCAGCTGTTCCAAACAGAAAAATCTTTTTATTTTTTAATTTCGACAGCAATTCTAATGTCTTTTGATCCGCATTCCCTTTGTCCGTCCAAAATCCGATATAGCATACGTCGGATTGCGGTACCTGCGAATCGTTTGTGCCAAAATAATCGCATTTGTCCTTTGGCAATGTTTCATAGATTGCATCAGCCAGCTTCTTTGTATTACCCGTTAAGCTGCAAAACAGGATCGAATAATGTTCTTTTATCATAGCCCCTACACCTCCAGTTCAGGTATTTATGTGGAAAATCCACTTTTTCGTAAATTGTATTACCTCTTCAGATCACATCTCGATTTCACTTACGCCGCATCCCGATGTTGCTTCTCACTATTTCCTCTCCGGCTTTTAAGTCAAGCGGATATTCGCAATCCGCTTAGAACTACTTGCTTGATTCAGTTAAACTTAAAAATATTAAGTCCGGTTTCTTCATCATGAACTCTGTCCACTCTTCCGTCAATTACCGTGATGACCAGCTCACAGGTTGCACTGACAATCGCTCTGTTCAGATGTCCTCCAAACACCTCGCCCTTCTGATTTCCGGCACTCATATGAAGATGTGCATAATATTCTCCATCCATTGTATTGATTGTACCTGTCAGTGATGTAATTTCATAATACCCCTGGAAGCTGTTTGAATAATATTTCTTTTCGTCTGTCTTGTATACTCCGACTGTGAAATCATTGATTGCTCCAAGAGCCTGGACACTGGCAAGCTTTATATTCTCCTTTATGGCAATTACCCTCAGCTGCTCCGATATTTCCTCGTCTTTGTCAATCCTTGCTACTATAACATTGTCAAATTTTCTGTATTCCATTTTATTCTCCTTTCTCTTTCCGCCCGGTCACTTTTCAGACATTACTGCAATAAACTCAATATTTATTCAGGAAATGCTCCCTGTTCGGATACTCCTGCCGATATGCCCGGAGGGCGGCTTCCCGGAGCAGGGTGAATTCTTTTTCCATGTGAAGCAGGCGAGGCGCCTTGAACACGATCACACTGATCTGTTCGGCGATTTTTTTCGCGATTCCTTCTTCGGACAATTGTCCCATGCCGAATACCAGAGAGGTAAATCCTCTGCCTCCTCTGCTTACCTGAATAAATTTCAGGAATACATTGTACAGTTCATCTGCAAGAATTTTCTGGTATCCCTCCTCTGACTGCATGGCTTCCGCCAGGCACAACGTAGAGAGAATCCGGGCTCCCGTCTTTTTTCTGTCGCCTCCCAGATCCAGAGAGGTTCCTTCCGCCAGATACTTCAGTTCCATCAGGCATTTGACAAATTCATCCTTCTGGAGCCTGCGTTGTCCGTATCGGGCCGTCCAGAGCCGATCCCGGTATTCTTCTTCCCAGGCTTCCTCCTCTCCGATATGTTCTTTTAAGATCTGTTGCCGTTTTGCCGGATCTGTCTCCTGATAAAAATCTTTGGTCCATGTATGTTCCATATGTTTTTCCTCATTCTGTCAAGCGGATATTCGCAATCCGTTTCGCTGCTTGCTTGATTGGTTTAAAATAAAGACACGTCTTCACTTACTCTTTCTGCCTGCAAACGCAGTCTTCCTGCTTACATTCCGGAATGGGAAATCGTCTCTTCTGCGTTCAGGTACTCATCGATGTTGCTGCCGTCTACCTTCTGATATTCCGAAAAATAGTACCGGCCTTCTTTCAGGCTTTCCTGTTCAAAGTCCTCTCCCTCGAACAGCTCCACTGCCATTTTCGCCATTTCCTTTGCCTGATCCACTCTGTCATTTAGGATGCTGCCCTGCATCTCTCCTACCTTTACGGCTTCCAGAGCCTCTTCCAGGCCATCAATTCCGAAGATCACCGGCCATTCTTCACGGACATAGCCTGCTTTCCGATAGGCCTCCACAGCCCCAAGTGCCATCTCATCGTTGTTGGACATAACAAGTTCAATCTTTTTTCCGTACTGGCTGATCAGACGGTTCATGCGGTTTTCCGCCTGTCCCCGGTTCCAGTCCGCTAACTGATAACTTAGCTTTTCCAGTATAACATCATTTTTCATCAGTGTCTTTACGGAATATTCCGTTCTGCTGATGGCATCCTGATGGCCCGCTTCTCCTTCCAGAAGCACATATTGGATCTTTCCGTCCTTGTTTTTATCGACTTCCGAATGGCTGTTGATATATTCTGCTGCGATCTCACCCTGCATGATCCCGGACTGTTCTGCATCACAGCCCACATAATACAGCTTTTCCCACTGCATCAGGTCTTCTCTTACCGGTTCCCTGTTAAAGAAGATCACAGGAATGTCTTCATTTCTTGCCATTCGGATGATCCGGGACGGAGCTGTCCGGTCCACAAGATTGATACAGAGCACATCACAGCCCGCATCAATCATCTCTTCCACCTTTTCGTTCTGTTCCTGCTGATCGTCGTTTCCGCTTTTTGTCGATACGATAATCCTTCGTTCTTTGTTTTCCATGGCTTTCAGCTGCTCCTTCAGTTCATCCGTCAATCCATTGATAAAAGGATCATCCTGCGTGTAGGTTATCACTCCGACCCGCAGGGTTTTCTCTGTCTGGTCCGACTTGCCGGAACACCCCGACAGCACAAGCACCGCACTCCCTATCGTGGCAGATAATAATACTGCCACCCTTCTTTTCTTTTTATTCATAGGAATATAAAAACCTTTCTAAATCTTCGTCCATAGAGAAATTTTCCTTGCCAAGTACCTGATATTCGGTTATATATCCTTGCATTTTATAAGACCTGTGCTCGATCCTTTTGGTTATTTCTTCCACACTTTTATAGCCGATTTCATATCCGTCCGGCACAGCCAGCCCCTGAATGTTTCCGTTATCCAGAAGTGCAATCGTCTTCAGACTGTAACCCACTCCATAGAGCTCTGCGCCCTCGTATGTTCCATTTTCTGCCTGCTCTCCAAACTCCTCCAGGATTCCTGCATCCAGGACGACAAGGGCATCCGCTTTTGTTTCCTTCTTCATCCGCTCCACAATATCCTGTTCTTTTCTCCGGTAAATACACCAGCTGATCTTGCTTTCGCTGCCTTCCAGCGCCTCGTTCAATCCACAAATCTCAGCCTGTACAGCCTCGGACATTTTCCAATCGGCGATAATTCCGACCTTCTGCTTTTTTGTTCTCAGCCGTTCTCCCAGCCATCTTCCGATCTCCCGGTAATCCGGCTGGATCGTGGGACTGGCAGTTTTTCCTTCTTTTACCGCCAGACCATCTGCAATCAGCAGATACGGTTTATTTCCACACTCTTTTTTCAGCATATTTTCCGTCTCATGACCGGGTGCCGGATATATAATAAAGCCATCAATATCGTTGTCCTTCTGTTCCCTGATAAATTCTCTTTCCACCTCCGGCCCGTCGATCTCTTCCGTATTGCAGATGATCATATGAACGTTGTTCTCTGCCGCAGCCTGCTTCATTCCCTTGATCAGGGCATCCCAGCGTTTGTCACCGGACTCCGGAAGAATCACCGCAATCCGGGGCTCTGCTACGTTCTGATCGAAAATCTTCCATACAAAGAATACTGCCAGCAGCAGCAAAAGAAACTCAATTATAAGAAATTTCATTCTGTTCTTTTTCATCCGCCCGGTCTCCTCTGTATGTATTTTTGTAATTCCAATGCTTCTGCGTTTTCCGGTGTATATGGGATTGCCGGAATACGGATCGTAACCCTTGTTCCTTCGTCCGGTTCGCTTTCTATGGAAAGTCCATATTCTTCGCCAAACATCAGCCGGATTCTGGAATGCACATTGATTACGCCCACGCCGGAACCGTGCTTCGGAACCTTGCTGTTATCCGTCAGAATATTTTCCAGGACTTCTTCCCGCATGCCCATCCCATTGTCTTCGATGGTGATCAGAATATCCTCGTCTTTCTTTTTTCCGCTGACGATGATCATGCCGTCATCATCCTCATCCATATTTCCGACGCCATAATAGATGGCATTTTCCAGGATAGGCTGGATCACCAGCTTTACAATGCAGTAGTTTTCAATCTCTTCCTCAATCCGGAATTCTGTTTTAAACCGCTCTTTGTACCGGGCCAGCTGAATATTCATATAGCTTCTGCTGTGCTGCAGCTCATCCTTAATGGGAATGATGGTCTTACCGCGTGACAGGCTGACACGAAGTAATTTTGCCAGTTCAGAAATCATACGAACCGCTGCTTCATTTTCCTGGGCTTCCACCATCCACGTGATGGATTCCAGTGTATTATACAGAAAATGGGGGTTGATCTGGCTTTGCAGGGCATCCAGTTCACTTTTTCTTCGTTCATTTTGCTGCCGGATGATCTCGTCCATCAGTTTTTCGATCTGTTCATAGGACTTCTGCACAGAATGTCCCAGATGGCGGATCTCCGAGGAGCCGCCGATATAGATATCCGGTTTTCCTCCTGCCTCGTGGGCCTTGACGGAAGCATCCAGCTCCCGGATCGGTTTGGATATCTTCCGGGAAACCAGCTGGTTTCCCTCCAAAAGCATGACCATAAGAACCAGAACAGTAGCAAATACATAGTAACGGAAGTTCTTGTAGTTTGCCGCCTGCACACTCTCCGGCACAACACCGATCATTTTCCAGCCTGTATAGGCTACGCTGCCGACGATCACGGTCTCATTCTGACTGTTGGAATGGATCTCATAGGTTCCGTCCTCGTATTTTGCCGTTTCCAGACTGTTTTCTTCAAATAATCCACGGTTTAATTCCGTTCCCCGGGGATGATAGATCATCTCTCCGTCCTGACTGATCAGATAATAGTAGATTCCGCCGGAACAGTCATTGATCTGCTTCATCACGTCCCTGATCACAGAATATTTCATATCCAGTAAAAGAATACCGGTTTCCGGTGTCTCTCCCTTGTTGACATCTACATACCTGCTCAGGGAAACGACCCATTGGTACCGATAGGATCCATCCTCAAACAGCTCCTGGATATGCGGTGTGGAAAAGTGTATATTTTCAATGGCATCTTCCGCATTTTTGTACCATTCCTGTGTCTGCACCTTCACGTTTTTCTTTTCTGCCGCCACCGGCTCCGATGCGATCAGATTTCCTTTGGGATCATACAACGCCAGGCTCTGAATCTTATCGGAATTGGTCTCATAGAGCAGACTGAACTGCTCCGAGAATTCCCGGCTGGATATATCAAACTGCTGGACTACGTTGTAGTTTGCCCCGTTTATAATCTGCCGGATATCCAGCAGGTCTGCATCTAACCGGTCCACGGTAGCCTCTACAGTAGCTTCCGTGTTGTCCACTGCTGTTTTTTCCAATGCCAGCTTGAATCGATGGTAAAGCAGCAATCCCATTACAATGATCGTAACCAGTGAAATCGCCATAAGGACAGACAGGATAATCGACTGTATGTTAAGTGCGATATTCTTCCGGGAATCCGGCTTTCTTTTTCTATCTTTCATGTATTTTCCCTTTCACCTGTTCCCTCTTTTCTACCTGTTGCACACCTTTTTCTATCTTGCTCTTTCTGTCTTTGCTCTTTCTACTTTCCGTCCTTTTATTTTCCGGAAGCTCTGTATTTGGAAGGAGAAACACCGAATTTCTTTTTGAATACATAGCTGAAGTAGTTCGCATCCTGATATCCCACTTTTTCTGCGATCTTATAGCTTTTTTCATCGGTGTTCAGCACCATTTCTTCTGCTCTGTCCATTCGGTAATCCGTAAGATAGGAGACGAAGGACTGACCGGTTTCCTTTTTAAAAATGGACGAAAAGTAAGAATTGGACACACCAAGATCTGCGCACACATCATCCAGAGAAAGCGCCGGTTCCATATATCTGTCTTTTACAATGTTCTGCGCATCGGTAATGATCCGTCTTGAGGTACTGTTTCTGGTACTTCTCAGTTTTTCGCTGATCGCTATAGACATATTGATGATCCAGTTTGTCATAGAGCTTTCATCCAGCTGAGTCACTCTTTCATAAAGGTTCTGTACATTTCCGGAAATTTCATTGAAATCCATGGAATTATTGGCACAAAATTTGAAAAAGCCGCTGACAATCTCCATGGTGGCCAGATTGTACTGGCTGATGGTGGCTGCATTCTTATGGAGCTTTTCTGTCTCTTTGATGGCTTCTTTCCGGATCTTTTCCTGATCCCCTACATGGATGGCACGAAACAGCTCCTGCATCTTTGTTTCTTCTAAGGGAACCGCCTTTTTTGACTCTTTGGGAACGATCTCTGCGATATTGATGGCTCGTTTCGTTCCGTACAGGACACGGTAGGATACCGCCTCTCTGGCTCCCTCGTAGGAAATACTGATATCGTACAGATTGTTGCAGACGGTTCCGACCCCTGCGGTAACCGCCGCCCCCATAATTCTCCATGCCCAGCGGCAGAACCGGTCACACTTGTCCGTCAATTGAGCTATCTCATCTTCTGAATGGAGTTCCATAATCAGAATGGTATTACCCATATAGATGAATTCCTGGCAATTACAGTTCTCCATCAGCCGCTGTTTGATCTCCCGTTCCACGGACATGGATAATAATAAGGGATTCATCCCATCCGGCACATCATTTTCCGAGGTATGAAAGATAATACAGCAAAACAAAGGTCCCTTCATATCCACCTGATAATCCAAAAGGAATCGTTCATAGTCCTCTTCTCTGACTCTTCCTTCAATCAGGGAAATGAAGAAATTGGACTGCAGCTTTGGTAATACCTCCTGAAAATAGTCTTCCAGTTTTTTTACATTTAACTTTTCTTCCCGTTCCCTGTCCAGTGTTGTTTTCAGCTTCATCAGGCTCTCTGACAGCTCGGTGGCGCTGATGGGTTTCAGCATATATTCCTTAATCTCCAGATGGACGGCCTCTTTCGCATATTCGAATTCATCAAAGCCGGTGCAAAGCATAATGTAAATATTGGGATAGTCCTGGTTCAGCTTTCTTGCCAGCTCCAGTCCATCCATGTAAGGCATTTTAATGTCCGTCAGTACCACATCCGGCTGAAGTTTTTCCACCAGCTCCAAAGCCTTCACGCCGTTGGTGGCACTTCCCACTACGTCAAATCCCAGATCATTCCAATGGATCTTTTTTTTCATAACATCGATGACCTCTACTTCATCATCGACAAGAATCACTTTATATTGTTCCATTCTTATCCCCCTGTTTTCCGGAGTACGTTGTTGTTCCTTCATTATAGCAGAAGATTGCTCTCTGCTGAATGAATAGTTACAAAAATTTTGTAATTATTCAGAGCCCCATCTCGATTCCGCTTACGCTGCATCTCGATGTTGCTTCTCGCCATATGAAAAGGAAGAAAACCGCTCATTCATGCAAGCATGATTCGCAATTTTCTTCCATTTTGCATGGCTCTGAATAGTTACATATGAAAAAGAAAACGATCAGGAGATCGGAAAATTCCAATACAACAGAAGAAGGAGAATTTATGCATGAGTATTTTAAATGTAGAACATCTGTCCCACGGCTTCGGCGACCGTGCGATTTTTGAAGATGTATCGTTCCGCCTCTTAAAGGGGGAACACATCGGTCTGGTAGGCGCAAATGGTGAGGGAAAATCAACCTTTATGAACATCATCACCGGAAAGCTGATGCCGGATGAGGGAAAGGTTGAGTGGGCAAAAAATGTCCGTGTCGGCTATCTGGACCAGCATACCGTTCTGGAAAAAGGTATGACGATCCGTGATGTGTTAAAAAGCGCTTTTTCCTGGCTGTACGAGATGGAAGAGCGGATGAACACGATCTGCGATTCCATGGGAGATGCCTCCGAGGACGAGCTGAATCAGATGATGGAGGAACTTGGTGTGATTCAGGAGATGATGGATGCACACGATTTCTACATTCTGGATTCGAGAATCGAAGAGATCGGCCGTGCACTCGGCCTCGAGGAGATCGGTCTCGAACGCGATGTCACTGAGCTTTCCGGCGGACAGAGAACGAAGGTCCTTCTGGCAAAACTGCTGCTGGAAAAACCGGATATCCTTCTTTTAGATGAGCCGACCAACTACCTGGATGTGGAACATATCACCTGGCTGAAACGATACCTTGAAGAGTATGAAAATGCCTTCATTCTGATCTCTCACGATATCCCATTCCTGAACAGTGTTGTCAATCTGATCTATCATATGGAAAACAAAGAGCTGAATCGTTATGTGGGTGATTACGATCACTTCCAGGAGGTTTATGCGGTCAAAAAAGCGCAGAAGGAAGCTGCCTATAACCGTCAGCAGCAGGAGATCAGTGAACTGAAGGATTTCGTGGCACGAAACAAAGCCCGTGTGGCAACCAGAAACATGGCTATGTCACGGCAGAAGAAGCTGGATAAGATGGATGTGATCGAGCTTGCGAAAGAAAAACCAAAGCCGGAATTTCATTTCCGCACTGCGCGCACTTCGGGTCGTTTCGTTGTGACTGCAAAAGAACTTGTGATCGGCTATGAAGAACCGCTTTCCAGACCGCTGACCTTTGCGATCGAGCGTGGCGAAAAGATCGTGCTCACCGGTGCCAACGGAATCGGAAAAACAACACTCTTAAAGAGTATCCTCGGTTTGATTCCGTCCCTTGGCGGAAACGTGGAGCTTGGCGATTATCTGGAAATCGGATATTTCGAGCAGGAAATGCCAAAAGGCAACACCAACAGTTGTATCCAGGAAATCTGGGAAGAATTTCCATCCTATACCCAGTATGAAGTCCGCGCAGCGCTCGCCAAATGCGGTCTTACCACACAGCACATTGAAAGCCTGGTGCGTGTCCTTTCCGGCGGCGAGCAGGCAAAAGTGCGCCTCTGCAAACTCATCAACCGCGAAACTAACCTCCTTGTCCTCGACGAGCCGACGAACCATCTTGACGTGGACGCGAAAGAGGAGCTGAAAAACGCACTGAAAGAGTACAAAGGAACTGTTCTTATGGTCTGCCATGAGCCGGAATTTTATGATGGCCTGGCAACCAGCGTATGGGACTGCTCGGAGTGGACGACGAAAGTGATTTAATCGAATCAAGTAAGTTCCCTGCTTCCATTGCGTGGAGCAATAAGCAGTGGGTTGGGACTTGTTTGTATCAGGAGTGGTACAAGTCACTCCTGATAAGCTGCGAAGCAGTTATTTGGTTATGAGCAAGTAGCGAAACGGATTGCGAACATCCGCTTGACTAATATTAAGAAGAAAAGTCAGCAGAAAACGGACTTTATAGAAGGTGTTTTCTGCTGATTTTTTGTATTTAACAAGTAGTTAGATAAAAAAATGAATATACAGAATTGTGTGTATTTTTCTGAAAATAAGAAAATTCGAAAAAAGGTGTTGACTTTTGCTTTTGGTGGTGTTATTATAACTAAGCTGTCAGCGAGAGCTACAGTGAATGAGTTCTTTTGAA
>ENA-OOZG01001207-OOZG01001207.1-human-gut-metagenome-genome-assembly--contig:-NODE-1207-length-19079-cov-6.764350_pt1 | contig 19079 bp, 17 predicted proteins | sample MGYA00241706_ERZ501384 | MGnify/ENA primary metagenome ERZ501384 (study PRJEB25962, sample SAMEA2042742) | human gut metagenome | biome: human gut; feature: human-associated habitat; material: faeces...
ATTTTCTGCGTGCCGTGAGTATTATTTTAGTGGTCATGAACGTGTACTGGTTCTGTTATGAAGCCATACGGCTCTGGGGTGTGGACATCGGTGTGGTGGACAGGATACTGATGAACTTCAACCGCACGGCGGGGCTGTTCCGTTCCATCCTCTACACGAAACTATTTGCCGTCCTCCTGCTTGCCCTGTCCTGTCTGGGGACAAAGGGCGTGAAGGGCGAGAAAATCACGTGGGGGAAAATCTGGGCGGTCCTTGCCGTGGGCTTCGTGCTGTTCTTCCTCAACTGGTGGATACTGGCCCTGCCATTGCCGGTGGAGGCGGTGACGGGACTGTATATCCTGGCCGTTGGTGCGGGCTATGTATTCCTGCTGATGGGCGGTCTGTGGTTGAGCCGCCTGTTGAAGCACAACCTCATGGATGATGTGTTCAACAACGAGAACGAGAGCTTCATGCAGGAAACGCGGCTTATCGAAAGCGAGTATTCGGTCAATCTTCCGACACGGTTTTACTACAAAAAGCGTTGGAACAATGGCTGGATCAATGTCGTGAATCCTTTTAGGGCTTCCATCGTGTTGGGTACTCCGGGCAGCGGTAAATCCTATGCAGTGGTAAATAATTTCATCAAGCAGCAGATAGAAAAGGGCTTCTCGATGTATGTGTACGACTTCAAATTCAGCGACTTGTCCACGATAGCATACAACCATCTGCTGAACCACCCGGAGGGCTACAAGGTGAAACCGAAGTTTTATGTGATAAACTTCGATGACCCGCGACGTTCGCACCGTTGCAATCCCATTCACCCGGACTTCATGGAGGATATTACGGACGCTTATGAGAGTGCGTACACCATTATGCTCAACTTAAATAAAAGTTGGGTGCAAAAGCAGGGCGACTTTTTCGTAGAATCGCCCATCATCCTTTTCGCGGCTATTATCTGGTATCTCAAAATTTTCCAGAACGGCAAGTATTGTACATTCCCCCATGCGATTGAGTTCCTGAACCGCCGCTATGAGGATATTTTCCCGATACTGACCTCTTACCCGGAATTGGAAAACTATCTTTCTCCGTTCATGGACGCATGGCTCGGAGGGGCTGCGGAGCAGTTGATGGGGCAGATAGCAAGCGCGAAAATCCCTTTGTCAAGGATGATTTCCCCGCAGCTCTATTGGGTGATGTCGGACAGCGAGTTCACGCTGGACATCAACAACCCCGAAGAACCGAAAATACTCTGTGTGGGCAACAATCCCGACCGTCAGAATATCTACGGGGCCGCTCTCGGTCTGTATAACTCCCGTATCGTGAAACTCATCAACAAGAAAGGGATGCTGAAGTCGTCGGTCATCATCGACGAGCTGCCCACGATTTATTTCAAGGGGTTGGACAACCTTATCGCCACCGCGCGAAGCAACAAGGTTGCCGTGTGTCTGGGCTTTCAGGATTTCAGCCAGTTGGTGCGCGACTACGGTGATAAAGAAGCGAAGGTCGTGATGAACACCGTCGGCAATATCTTTTCCGGTCAGGTGGTGGGTGAAACCGCCAAGACGCTTTCCGAACGCTTCGGTAAGGTGTTGCAGAAACGGCAGTCCATTTCCATCAACCGGCAGGATGTTTCCACCTCCATCAACACGCAGATGGATTCACTCATCCCGCCGAGCAAGATTTCCGGCTTGACGCAGGGTATGTTTGTCGGTTCGGTATCCGACAACTTCAACGAGCGTATCGAGCAGAAGATTTTCCATTGCGAGATTGTCGTGGATGCCGAGAAGGTGAAGCGCGAGGAGAAAGCCTACAAGAAAATCCCCGTCATTACCGACTTTACGGACGGGGACGGCAACGACCGCATGAAGGAAACGGTTCAGGCGAATTACAGGCGCATCAAGGAGGAAGTGAAGCAGATTGTTCAAGAGGAAATGGAACGTATCGCAAATGATGAAAACTTGAAACACCTGTTGCAGCAGAAGGGGTAATTAGGCATAAACCGGAAACGGTTGATTATTGAATATCAACTATTTTTGGTTGATTTTGAAAAATCAACCGTTTTCGGTTAATTATTGAGAGAATAATCGTACCTTTGCAGGTGATTAAAACATTCTATGAATATGGATAAGATCAAAGGAGTTATAACAGGAGATATAATAGATTCTTCTGCCATACAGATAGAATATCGGGACTTCTTACTGAAGTCCATACAAAAGATTGCCGAAGAACTGAATGTAATTGAACCTCTAAAAATAGAGTTTTTTAGAGGGGATAGTTTCCAGATGGTTATCAATAACCCGGAAAACGCAATGCAAATCGCAATACTGTTGCGTGCCGGATTAAAAAGCCATACACCAAAGGGGTGCGAAAAACCGTGGGATGCCCGTCTTTCTTTGGGAGTGGGAACCATATCATACCATGCAGACAATGTTGTACTTTCTGACGGAGAGGCGTTCCAATACTCGGGAAGAGAACTTGACGAGATGGGCAAACGGCGGCTCATCGTCAAAACAAGATGGTCGGACGTGAATGACGAATTACTGGTAAGTACGGCATTTGCGGATGACGTTATTTCCTCGTGGAGCGTATCACAATCGCAAGCCGCTTATCATGCATTGCTATGTAATACGGCTCAAAAAGATATTGCTAAGAAACTTCATAAGTCTGCACAGAATATAAGCAAACTATTGAGCGCGGCGAAAGTGAATCTTGTTCAGATGTATCTTGACCGGTATCATAATTTGATTTCAAACTTATTAAAATAATGATTATGGCCATATTGCTAAGACTTTTATTTGCCCATATCCTTTCCGATTTTGTCTTTCAGAATGATAAAATATGCGAAGGCAAACAAGAAAAGACCTCAAAGAAGTATGTTTATCAACTATTACATAGTCTCATTCATGCTTTAATAGCATATCTTTTTGTTGCAGACTGGAGCAACTGGATTATTCCATTGGTTATTTTTGTGTCACACACACTGATGGATTACATAAAGGTTGAATATATGAAGAAGGATGTCGCATCGTTCACCATAGACCAGCTTGTGCATATTGCCGTTATTGTAATCTTATGGCTATCGCTGTTTGACCATTGCGGAGATTTTTGTCAAGAGCTTTTCAAAACCGAATGGAACAATATAAATATCTGGGCTGTTGTCACCGCCTACTTTTTGATACTAAAACCGACTTCTGTGTTTTTGAACCTCTTCATAAAAAGATGGACACCTTCGGCTACAGCGGAAAAGAGCCTGCCAAATGCCGGAAAATGGATTGGTTATTTTGAGCGCATACTGATATTGACTTTCATACTGACCGGAACGACTGAAGGTATAGGCTTTTTACTGGCGGCCAAATCTATTTTCCGTTTTGGAGAATTGAGCAAGGCGCAGGAGATAAAAACTACGGAGTATGTACTGATAGGTACTCTTGCAAGTTTTACAATCGCGATAATAATAGGACTTACGGTATTGCAGATTATAAAATAGAAGCAATATATTATTTATAAACGAGCAAACACGTTTTTTTGTTTCATTCATCCCGAAATAAATTGTTTTTCAGCAATTTCTTGCTACCTTTGCGGTTCATTATCAACAAATAAATCATATATGAGAAATCTTCTGCTCACAATCGCGGCAGCCGTCACCGCTCTGTTTGCCAGCGCCGGCGCGCCAAATGGTTACTACAACGGAATCTCTGGACTGAAAGACGCAGCCCTGAAGAACAAACTATATGAAATTGTAAGCAAGCATTCGACAAACAGCTACAGCGGACTGTTCAAAGAATCGTTCTGCTATACCGACGTGCGTCCCGACGGAACGTGGTGGGACATGTATTCCAACATCAAGCGCTACGTGAGAAGCGGATGGAGCGGAATGAACCGTGAGCACAGTTTCCCGAAAAGCTGGTGGGGCGGCGATACGGAGGTGGGCGCATACACCGACTTGAACCACCTTTATCCTTCCGATGCCACCGCCAACTCAGCGAAATTGAACTATCCGCTCGGAGAGGTGTCGCCGTCGGGAATCACTTTCGACAACGATCTTGTGTTGGTAGGAAACCCTGTCAGCGGACAGGGCGGCGGCTCTAAATACGTGTTTGAGCCTGCCGATGAATACAAAGGCGACTTTGCCCGCACTTATTTCTATATGGTGACATGCTATCAGAACCTGGACTGGAAATACGAATATATGGCACAAAAAGGTTCTTATCCGTCGATGCAGGGCTGGGCGGTGGAAATGCTCTTGAAGTGGCACCGACAGGACCCTGTGAGCGACAAGGAGCGCAACCGAAACGACGAGGTCTACAAGCTGCAGAGCAACCGCAACCCATTCATCGACTATCCTGACCTTGTGGAGTATATCTGGGGCTCGATGAAGGGCAAGCCTTACACCGACGAAGACCTTCCGCCTATCGGCGACGGCTCGCTGATTGCGCCCGTAAACAACTCGACCGTGAACTTCGGCGAGGTGGTCTACGGCGACCGGGTGACCCTGGAAATGCCTATCCGCGGAAATCTTTCCGCAAATCTGTCGATGACAGTCTACGGCAACAATGCTGCCGATTTCTCAATCCCGTCGACTTCCGCTTCTTGGAGCGAGGTGAACGCTGGAAACTACAATCTGAAAATCACTTTCGAGCCTAAGGGGCTCGGTGAGCGCACCACCAAACTGCTGCTCTACGACGGAGGTCTGACAGGCGTTACAAGCTATGTGGTCAACCTTGTGGGAACTGCCGTCGAAGCGCCGGTGTTTGACCGCGTGGAGGCCACGGCGGCCACAAACATCTCATCAACCGGATTCCGCATCAACTGGATTATGCCGTCGCGACCAGCCTCAATCGACTGCTTCCGCATAAACTTGACCGAGTACGTCAACGGCACACCGACTTGCATGACTCTCTACACCGATGGTAGCGAGGATTCTTTTTACGATTTCGGGGAAGCAAAATCGGGTGCCACCTACAGTTATACCATACAGACGGTAAGACTGAACCGCATGTCGGACGAATCAAACGTCATCACTGTCGACCCAGCCGGCGTCAACGGCATCGAGGCTACTGAACCGCTCGCCGTGCTCCCTATCGGCAACGGCATTTATTTCCGTTGCGCCGTAGCCCACACCAACGTGCGCATCATCGACATGACAGGACGCGTGATAAAGGTTATCGACTCAGTGAGCGAAGGCCACTGCGAACTGTTGCCTTACGGTGCCTACATGGTCTACAGCGACCAATGCCGCCGTCCTATCAAGGTGCTTGTCAAAGACTAAGCGTCAGCGACATGACATATCGACAAAAAGTAATCCCGCACTGTCAACAACAGTGCGGGATTACTTTTTGTGATTCTATGTTTCTTGCACTACACTTCCAGATCGGAATTGAAGATTTCGTGCCAGGGCAGACCCTGCTTGTTGAGCTGCTCCATGAATGGATCCGGATCAAACTCCTCAACGTTCCACACGCCCGGACGTTTCCAAATGCCTTTAAGATACATCATCGCGCCAATCATCGCCGGCACACCGGTGGTGTAGCTGACAGCCTGCATACCGGTTTCGAGGTAGGCGGCATGGTGAGAGCAGTTGTTGTAGACATAGTAGGTCATCTCTTTGCCTTCCTTGTCCTTACCGCTGATGCGGCAGCCAATCGATGTCTCGCCGGTATAGTTTTCGCCAAGCTCTTTAGGGTTTGGCAAAACAGCCTTGAGAAATTGGATAGGCACTATTTCCATGCCATTGTAATTGATAGGCTCGATACTTGCCATTCCGATGTTCTGAATCACGCGCAGGTGTGTCAGATACTCCTGGCCGAACGTCATCCAGAAACGTGCGCGCTTGATTGACGGATAGTTCTTTACAAGACTCTCAAGCTCTTCGTGATACATCAGATACGACTCGCGGGCTCCGATGTTTGGATAGTTCAACGCTTTGTGAACCGACAGAGGGTCGGTTTCGTGCCATTCCCCGTTCTCATAAAACTTTCCGCGCTGTGTAATCTCGCGGATGTTGATTTCAGGGTTGAAGTTGGTGGCGAAAGCCTTGCCGTGGTTTCCGGCGTTGCAGTCCACGATGTCGAGATGCTCCATCTCTGAGAAATAGTGCTTTGCAGCGTAGGCAGTGAAAATGCCCGACACTCCAGGGTCGAAACCGCAACCGAGGATTGCAGTCAGTCCGGCTTTCTCAAAGCGGTCCTTGTATGCCCATTGCCATGAGTATTGATATTTCGCCTCGTCGAGAGGCTCATAATTGGCGGTGTCAAGATAACTTACTCCACACTCGAGGCAGGCATCCATTATCGTAAGATCCTGATATGGCAACGCAAGGTTTACCACCAAGTCGGGTTTGTGCTTCTTGAACAAAGCCACCAGTTCCGGCACCTTGTCGGCATCAACCTGGTCGGTTGTGACATTGTCTTTGCCGATGGCTTTAGCCAAGGCGTCACACTTGCTCTTCGTGCGCGATGCGATAACGATTTCGCTGAACACATCGGAATTCTGGGCGCACTTGTGGGCTGCCACCGTAGCGACGCCGCCGGCTCCGATAATTAATACTTTTGACATTGCTTTTCTAAGTTTTATAGGATTATTTTGTTTTTGATTCTATTGCAACAGCATCATGCACACTGTCATGTAGATCATCATGCCGATAATGTCGTTGGTTATGGTGATAAACGGGCCTGTGGCTATCGCCGGGTCCACCTTCATCTTCTCAAGTGTCAGTGGCACGAACGTGCCAAACGTAGCGGCGAACAGCACTACGGCAAACAACGACGCCGACACGGCTATCGTAATCTTGAAATCGGGATGGAAAATGAAGAAGTTGTAGGCAAACACAAGCAGCGAGATGATGCTTGCGTTGATCAGCGCAAGTCCAAGCTCCTTGACAATCTGCGACAACGACTTCCTAAGGTCGAGCGAGCCGTTGGCAAGTCCCTGTACAACGATTGCCGACGATTGGATTCCCACGTTTCCGCCAGTGCCGCCGATAAGCGGGATGAAAAGCGCGATGGCGGGATTGTTGGCAAAATTGCCCTCGAAATTGCCGAGAATCCAAGAGTTCGACAGTCCGCCTATCATTCCGATGATCAGCCACGGCAGGCGTGCTTTTGCCTGGTCGAGAATCTTGTCGTCGGTCTCCACGTCGGTGGAAAGACCGGAAGCCAACTGATAGTCGCGCTCGGTCTGCTCACGAGCCTCGTCCATCACGTCGTCGAAGGTGATGCGTCCCACAAGACGTCCGATGCCGTCGACAACCGGCATAACCGCCAAGTCGTATTTCTCAAACGTGAGCACCACGTCGTCGAGCGGCTCGTCGGCCTTCACGGAGTAGGGGTCGGGCTCCATCACATGTTTTATCTTTGATGCCGAAGGGTTGGTTATCAGTGTTTTCAACGGCAGGATGCCTTTCAGTTTGCGGTCGTCATCGACAACATAGACATAGAAAATCTCATCCATGTCTTCTGCCTGCTCACGCATCCGCTTCACGCATTCCGGCATACTCCAGTTCTCGTTGACCACAATCATCTCCGTACCCATCAGAGAGCCGGCGGTGTCCTCAGGATATTTCAGCAGGTCGATAATCGAGCCTGCCTGCTCAACGTCGTCGACATGCGACAACACTTCCTCCTGGTCTTCTTTGTCAAGTTCCTGGATAAGGTCGACGGCATCGTCGGTGTCAAGGTGCTCCACGAATTGCTTGGCAATGTCCTTGTTGGGCATATTCTCAAGCAGGCGGTGGCGGTCGTCCTCATCAAGTTCCATCAAGGTGTCGGCGGCAGCGTCACTGTCAAGGTGCGACACCACATACTCCGCCTCCTCAAGGTCCATCTTCTGTATAAGTTCGGCAATGTCGGCAGGGTGTAGCTCCTTGAGTTCTGCCATCACCTGCGTCTCGTTGTTTTCCTGTATGAGATGTCTGAGTTCATCCAAAAATTCCTCTGAAAATTCTCTCATGCCGTTCTACTCGTTTAAAAGGTTCGTAAGTCTTACAAATTCAGCCACCGACAGCTGTTCCGGACGCTTGTTGAAAATCTCTTCCTGCAGCACTTCCGGACGGCGTGCCATTGAGCGCAACGAATTGCGCAGCGTCTTGCGGCGCTGTCCGAACGATGTCTTGACCACCGTTTTCAGCCGCTTTTCATCGCAGTCGAGAGTCTTTACACCGTTGCGGCGCAGACGGATTACGCCCGACTTCACCTTTGGCGGCGGATTGAACACATGCTCATCGACGGTAAACAGATATTCGATGTCGTACCACGCCTGCAGAAGCACCGACAGGATGCCGTAGGTCTTCGACCCCGGCTTGGCGGCTATGCGCTCTGCTACCTCTTTCTGCAGCATTCCGCTGCAGCACGTGATGCGGTCGCGCCAGTCGAGCACCTTAAAGAATATCTGCGACGAGATATTGTATGGATAATTGCCTATCACACAGAAGTCGCCTTCAAACATCGAGCCGAGGTCGAGCTCCAGGAAGTCCTCGCCGATGATGCGCCCGTCAAGTTGCGGAAAGTTGTGCTCCAGATACTCGACCGACTCACGGTCGAGTTCCACGACAGTCACATCATGTCCGCGTTCGAGCAGGAACTGCGTAAGCACGCCCATTCCCGGTCCCACTTCGAGCACCGGCATTCCTCGATAATCGTCGAGCGTGGCAGCGATACGGTCTGCCACGTGAAGGTCGGTCAGAAAATGCTGCCCGAGAAATTTCTTTGGTTTTACTTTCTGCATAATTGAGCAATTGCTATTCGGTTATACAATGCCTTGCAAAATTACAAAAAATCCTCCGAAAATCCGGTGTTTGCAAGAAATTCCTACCACGTTTGGCGCAAACCGCCTCATAAATCAATCGAGGGTATTGGCAGACGGACGTGGCTGTAGATGTCGGCGCAATGTGCAATTTTATCATTTGTGCTGGCCAAGAGACTGATTGTCAAAAGCAACGCATATATGTTGTGTAACATATCTTATTTGTTTTACGTATTCAAAAGATTGCTTAATTTAGCAAAAAATAAGTAACTCTATGAGGCTGCATAAAATATCCATTTTTTACCTTGTTGCCTTTTTCGCTTTGCTGTCTTCAATAGGCAATTTTTGGGCTGGCAAGATGGAAACTCTGTGTGGAGACAAAATTTTTCAAAAGGGCCAGTGCCAATTGATTGGTGAAATATAAAAAACGAATAAATGATGAAAAAAGGATGTATGTTTAACAAATTGACGATAGTTTGCCTTATAATTGTGATAGGCAGTTTTTTATTTATGCTGATAAAAATGTGGCCATCTCCACCATTCCCAGAAAGCGAACGTTATGGGTGCTATTATAATCCATACAACGACATCTATTTGAGCTTTTATGATGACGAGAAAAACAATGACTATCAGTATGTAGTTTTTACAAAAAATGACAAGCGGCCTGTCGTTTTCTCAAGCGAACGCAAAAAGTTTTCTCCAATTTCTTCAGACTATATTAAAATAGAAAAATCTTTTGATTCAAATTTCTTTGTTTTTTTCTTTAAAGATTCAACAGGACGGAATAATATACTCTGCCCAAGTGAAGACTTTTTAGGAAACAAAATCATTTCTGTTCACTCAAACGATTTCATTATAGATACACTTTCTCGTGAAAATAGTCCGAATTTCATCTTCAACAAGCATGATGGATATTATAATTTAACTATTCAAGATTATTCCTCAATGAGATGTATGGACGGATTCGTTTTGTTGGCTTATCGAGGTTCTCCGTATACACCTCTGTGCTCCGTTATAAGAACCGAATAGTTGAATTTTTAGGGGATATACCCATCATCATGCAATTTAGTGATTAGGGAACAGACAATGTGCGCAAGTTGTTCAAAAAGCTCTAAATGCAGGAGGTATTAAAACAACAAATTTGGAATATTTGTATTTTGATGATTCTACCCCTACAGAAGCAGTCCCATATATACCGTTAAGCACATTTAGCGCAATTCGAAATAATTATCCAAATGGAAAAATCTTTAAGAGAAAAATAAAATGAAAACAAAAATAATCACATATTTTATACTGTTTTGGTTCGCTTCCCAAGCTGTGTTCATGTTCTATTGGCCTTTGTACTTATACTGTCAAAATGGTTTAAAGTTTTATGAAATGTTGGCTTTAGGCTGTATCATATTGCTCGCTTCTATTTTTATCATAGTAAATAATAACATAATCAAAAAAATAGCGACTTGCTTATTGTGGGTCTATTCTATAGCTTTTGCAATTATTGGCACATTAGGCAATTTGGTCGCCAGTCCAAAACCAATGCTCGCATTGGTGTCAACAGTTATCATGATTGTGAATATAGCTTTGTTAATAGTCAATTATTTCCTCGTTTTAAATGAAAACCAACATTGAATAATTATAACAAGCGACTTTAACAAGAAATGCCTAAATGCTCACAGCAAAGCCAAGCAGGCAGATCCCAGATTTGTTGAGCCGGATATTTCAGTTGACAAAAATACTGGAATTTTTTACATTAACGATAAAGAAAAAGAAAGTGTATTGAAATGAAATCATTACCATATATTGTAATCGTCTATATGTTAGCACAGTCCTCTTGTACCCCGAAATTATTAAAAGAATATGCTGGATCGCCTCGTACCTTTTACGAAAAAGATACAACAGAATTGAAATTAGATATTGACAGTGTGAAACAATATAGCCGTGTATTAAGTTTTTTTGGGGTCAAGAACAATGAAAAATATTGTATTTTCATTGATAATGAAAAGTGTGGCCAAAACTTTAATAAGAGCCGATTTTATGGAATAGTGAGCGCTGTTCGGCGTGTCCATTTAAGCCCTATTGGTTATGGACATTATAAATATTATATGGTTTTCGGAGAAGACACAATTCCTGTAGATTTAAATATACAGTATTATGTTTGCCTAAAACAAAAATGATTGAATCAAACAAAAAGATAATTTTCAATATGGAGGGTTTAACGATGATTGGTATAAAAAATAATAACGGCTTTTTCAGAATCTCAGTAGCTGTTATAATGCTGTTAAGCATATTAGGGCTTAGGATGAGGGCTACCCCCCATGATACCGTAGACAGTTATAGCGAGACATTTTATGCTTTCTATGGCTTTTTCCCATATGAATTCTACTTTAGTGACAATAGAGCAAGGAGGTTGACCGTTAACTTTTATGGGAAAAACCGCTTAGTTATCGAGAACAATTCGTATGTGTTAGGCATAAAAATTGTGCGAGATAAAGATAGAGGTCTGTTCCCTTTTCGTGACACAATTTATTTTCATGTGATTGACCCTCCACAAAAAGAATTGAGTGTACGCCACAGGCAGATAATAGTTGACAGCGTTACTTCGACAAGGCATATTACTGCCTCTCAAACAGTCCCACCATACAGAGACATAAAATTTGAAGACACCAATATGGTTTTCCCGTTATTGCAAAAATCTGACACAATTTTTGTCAGCAGGAATAATCGACATTTGAGGATAAGAGATTTTGAATTTTCTGTTTACCAATACGTTACTCTGCCTAATGGAGAAGCATTAAAACAGGAGTCTGTGAAATTTCCTCCACAAGAAAGAATGCGTCCCATCATATATAAAAAGTTTTTAAAATGGGTCGAAGAAGAAAAAAGCAAGGACGATGGCTTAGTCCCTGATGAAACCATTCTGAAAATAATAGACAAATATTATGATTGGGATGCTAAATAACAGCATAAACGAGAGAATGACATTTCATGGGCAAATTCACGAATAGCTTTTGATTTATATGAAATGATTAGCAATTGACGAATAGGTGTTGAAGAGCCAGCTACAATAAATGCTGAATTTTTGGGCTGGCAAGATGGAAACTCTGTGTGGAGACAAAATTTTTCAAAAGGGCCAGTGCCAATTGATTGGTGAAATATAAAAAACGAATAAATGATGAAAAAAGGATGTATGTTTAACAAAAAAAACAAAGTAAGTGAGACCATGATATGCAGATATATATATATCACTCTCACCTTGATAGTCGGATTGAACGTTATTGCTTTTCCTTGCCTTTCGTTATTCCCCTTCCAATGGGCGCTAATATTAGGAGCATTATTTATTAATACCTTTACAAACAAAATGCCACTAAAATGCATCACAGTGATAATCATACTACTATCGTCAGTGGCGGTGTTCTTTATGGATATAGTAGGAAGTCTGTTTTTCAATCAAAATGTTTGGTTATTATCTTCTTTATCTTTTTTTTCGATTCTGAATATGTTGGTTAGCGTGAAAATCTTGATTGATATGTTGACTATTTTGTCACTAAAATAACTAAAATCCCTCAATATAAACGAAACGATTTTCAAGCCTTATGAAAAATCATGTCACAGATATGCCCCCTATCAAAGAAACCACTCCATATATGCCCAGAACCACATTTAGAGCTATTATTGATAACAATTCTAAAGGAATAAACATAAGAAAAAATGGAAAATAAAATTTTAAGACTTACTACATCTTCATTGTTTGCTCTTCAAGGAGCATTTGCGATATTTTGGTCTCTGTATATGTATTTAGAAGACAATCTGAGGCTAACAGAAGCGTTTGTGATAGGCTGCATTTTATTGCTGTTTGCCTTGTTGTTCAATTTTAGAAAACCAATAATAAAAAAAACCGCCTATGCTGTATTGGTGCTTTATACTATTTTTTTTGATGTTTGTGGGACGATGTTGATAGGGGTTGCCAGTCCTGTAATTTGGATTGCATGGGTTATGATCTTTTTAATCGTTTCAAATTCGGCTCTCATTTTGTATTATTGCTATTTATTCGAAACCCCATATCGGGATAAGAATGTTGTAAAATAGTAAGCAAAAAAGTTGGCGGCAGAATTTTCCAAATCCAAAAAACGACAAGCAGTATGTTGTTTTTTCAGGAGGCGGGGGGAGTCCTGGATTATTTCATGTTGTAGGTGAGCGATAGCACTGAGAATTCCGTGCGGCGGTTAATCTGGTCGGCTGCTTGCTGGTCTTCCTCGGAAAGTGTTTTTATAAACTCTTCGGTCAGTATGTCGCCCTCTTTGAACTGCGGATACAGGCGAGCGATGCGTTTGGTCACCGTCTTTGGACGCGACTTGCCGTAGCCGTGCGGCTGCAGCCGGTCGCGGCTGATGCCGTTCTCGACAAGGTAGTCAACCACCGATTTTGCCCGTCGTTCCGACAGGTTGATATTGTAGGCGTCTGAGCCCCATCGGTCAGTGTGAGAAGCCATTTCGATTGTCACGTTGGGATTGTCGTGCAGCACGGCAATCAGCTCGTTGAGAGCCGTTTTCGACTCTGGCCTCAGGTCGGCCTTGTCGTAGTCGTAGAATATGTTTTCAACCACTGATGGTTTGCTGATTGACGGCAGAATGAACTCCACCCAATAATTCGCGTCTTCCATAGTGGAGTCGGAAGCGAATTCCTGTTTTTGGTTCAAGTAGCCCTTCGCGCCGGCGAGCATCACGTATTTCACGCCTCGCTGCAGCGCGAACGAGAACGATCCGTCGTTGCGCGCCACTTCCTTCTGATTCGACCCGTCGTTTCCGACGATGCGTATTATTGCATTCTTCACCGGCTCCTCGTCTTTGTCCATCACCAATCCCTCGATGGTGATTCTCACGGGGTCGTATTCGAAACTGTAGATGTGGTCGTAGCCACGCGCGTCGCCGCGGTTGGAGCTGAAAAATCCATCTTCGCCCTTCCCGAAAGTGATTCCGAAATCATCGCCGGCGGAGTTGATTGGGAAGCCCATATTCTCCACTTCCCATCGCAGGTCGGCAGGGTCGCCGACAGCCGTGGCACGGAAAATGTCGAGACCGCCCATCCCCGGATGTCCGTCGGACGAGAAATATAGAGAGCCGTCGGAACGCACATAAGGGAAATCGTCGTTGCCCTCAGTGTTGATGTCGGGGCCGAGGTTGACGAGCGAACCTTGTCTTTCCTTTAGCGATATGCGCCAAATGTCCTTGCCTCCGTATCCGCCAGGCATGTCGCTGACGAAGTAGAGATATTCGCCGTCGGGCGACACCGCCGGATGTCCGAATGTAGACAGCGTGTCGGCTGTAATCTCAAATTTTACAGGGGCACTCCATTTTGCGTCGGAGCGTGTCGATGTGTATATCTCCACCGATGTAGGAGCGTTGAGCTCGCGTCGCGCTTTGGTGAGATACATTGTCTGTGCGTCGGGCGAGAATGCAACGATGCCCTCGTCAAATTCCGTGTTGAGTTCGCCCTCAACCGGCTCCGGACGTTCCCATTCGCCTTTCTCGTTCTTTTTGGAGAAAAACACGTCGGCATTCTTCATTCCCGTGATTTCACTTTTCTTGTCGCCGGTAGCTTTTTCGGTAGTCGACGTGTAATAAATCTGGTCGCAGTCAGCTCCGAGATACATAGGGCAGAAGTCGGCGCGGCGCGAGTTGAAAAGTTTGGCTTGTTTAACCACATAGCGCGACCCGCGGGCGCGTATCTCCTGGGCTGTGCGGCATCCCTCCGCGCAGTTGATGGCAAGGGAGTCGTCGGGGCAGAATTCAAGATATTTGTCATACGACCGCAGAGCGGCGGCATATTTGCCGTCGGCATGTAGAGCCTGAGCCAGCATAAAGTGGGTCGTGCTGTCGGGATATTCGTAGCGCAGCGCGTTTTGGAAAGCCGCCGATGCGCGCGCCGACATGTTGAGCAGCCTATAGCAACGTCCCATCTTGAACGCCACTTCTCCGCGTTGCGGACGCTCCTCCTTTTTCCGCAGTTTGTTGTAAACCTTTTTGTAAGTCACCGACGCGTCGTAGTACTCTCCCCGTTGAAACTGAGCGTCGGCTTCGGAAAGTTTGGGCGTGCGGCAGCCGGCAGCGACGGCTGTCAGCAGCAGACACACGATGATATATACGGCTTTCTTCATAATTAAAGTAACGTTTGCGCCCTCTGTTTTATTGCTTTTTCAGAGAGAAACTGATATGATTGCGCGAATAATTGAGTAACTTTGATATATTAAAAACTCCAATATTGAGAAGATGAAGATACTGCATACAGCCGATTGGCATTTAGGACAGTCGCTCTATGGCTTTGACCGCCTCGACGAGCAACGCCGGTTTCTTGGACAATTGTGCGAAGTGGTGGCGGAGGAACGTCCAGACGCGATGGTCGTGGCTGGCGACGTGTTCGACATATCAATGCCGTCGGCAGCGGCTCAGCGCGTCTATGCCGAAGGGCTGCTCGCAATCCATGCCGCCGTCCCCGAGATGGTCATAGTCATTGTTGCCGGCAATCACGACAGCGCCTCGCGTCTTGAGATATACCGCAACCTTTGGCGGTCGCACAACGTGTTTGTCATCGGCACTTTGCGCCGTCTTGCAGACAATAGCGCCGACTATTCAGCGCATGTCGTCCCCGTGCCTGGCAAAGGCTATATAGCCGCAGTGCCCTATGTCTATCCCCACAATTTCCCGCCAGCCGACGGCGACCGCCAGCAAGCTTTTTTTCAAGGCTTGGAGAAGGCTGTGGGTGAAATGAATGCCGATGGGCTGCCAACTGTGCTGGCGGCGCATCTGGCGGTGCTTGGGTGCGACCTGACGGGACACCGCCGCATGCAGAATGACTCGCTCGGCACGGTCGATTATGTTGAGCTTCCGACGCTCGGCACCGCATACGATTATATTGCATTGGGACATATCCACCATCCCCAAACGCTGCGTGGAAGCGACGGCAGGGCTGCTTACAGCGGTTCGCCGATTGCTGTGGGGTTTGACGAGCGTTATCAGCACGGAGTTGTGATAGTCGACCTTGAGAAAGGCAAGCCTGTGGAGGCGCGTGCCATTGGCATCAATGACCCGCGTCCGCTTGTCACGCTTCCAAGCCAGCCTGCGGCTTTCGACGACGCACTTGCCGCCGCGCGTGAGTTTCCTGCCGACAGAAAGGCGTATATACGGTTGAACGTGTTGCTCGACAAGCCGCTCCCGTCCGACTACAACGAGCAGGTGGCGAAGGCACTCGGAGGCAAGGCGTGCCGCTACTGCACAATCAACGTCACCGACCGCCGCCGGTCGGCGCGCGCCAATGCCTTGCCCGATGTTACACCGGAACAGCTGCGTCAGATGACCGTAGGAGAAGTGGCGGCGCGCTTTTTCGCCGCCAAAGGGATTCCGGAGAAAGAGTCGGCAGATTATCTGGCTATGATCTCGGGAATTGAAAAAGAAATAGAGGAGGAGAACGCACTATGAAACTGAAACGCATCACGATACACAACATAGCGTCGATTGCCGACGCGGAAATCGACTTTGTAGCCTCTCCGCTTGCCGACACTCCGCTGTTTCTGATTGCCGGACCTACAGGCGCCGGCAAGAGCATTATCCTCGACTCCGTGTGTCTTGCTCTCTACGCGCGTGCTCCGAGGCTGACAAGATTCAAAACGGATGAGAAATATGAGGATTCGACACTCGTCGGTGTTGAAAAGGAAGACGACCGCAATGTGGGAGTGGACGCCAACAGGCAGCTGATGCGCCGCTCCACGGTGGAATGCTTTGCCAAACTGCTGTTTGAGGGCAACGACGGCAACGACTATGAGGCGCAGTGGCATCTACATCGGTCGCGAAACAAAGCCACCGGCAAATTCCAGAAAGAGGAACGGACTCTGACTCTCTTGAAAACCGGTGAGACGTGGACAAAGAAGGCCGATTTCGAAGGTAAGGTGCAGGAGGTGGTCGGAATGAAATATGAGCAGTTCTGCCGCACCTCGCTGCTCGCCCAGGGCGAGTTCACCCGGTTTCTGCAAAGTAAAAGTGATGAGAAGGCGGAGATTCTTGAGCGTCTGACGGGTATCGACATCTATTCTGCTGTGGGGCGGAAGATAGCGGAGCATGCCAAAGCGGCATCCGACGCCTATGACCGTTGCTGTCAGGCTGTCGCCGGCATCAGTCTGCTCTCCGACGAGGAAAAGGCAGCCGTGGCAGAGGCAATCGACGTGCGGAAAAAACGCATTGAAGAGGTTAAGGCGGAGGCTGATGCCGCCGATGCGAAGCGTAAATGGATTGCCGACAATGCAACGTTTGAAGCGCAATGCGTGGAGGCGCGCCGTCGGGCTGACAATCTCAAAACAGCGATGGAATCGGATGAGTTCAAGCAGCGTCGGCAGCTTGTCGCCGACTACGACCGCTCGGCTTCAGCGCGCGTCTATCTCAGCCAGCGCGACAAGGCGCGTGCCGACGCGGCGGCATTGAAGAAGGAGTTGCCCGGACTTGAGCGCAGTCTTGAAGACGCGGATGGCAAGGGAAAAGCCCTTGAGGGCGACATCTGTTTGATTAACAAGGCTCTGGACGCTGCTACAAAGAGGCTGGTGGCGATAGACAAACCTGCGCTCGACTGCCGGCTGAAAAAGCTCAACGATGCGCGGGTGCTTGCTTCCGGACTTGACGGACAGCGCAAGCTTATCGACACCCATGCGGAAACGATTGCGGAAAGCCGCAAAAAACTGAAAGCCGCCCAAGAGAGGATATCGGTGGAAAAGGCTGAATATGACTCTGCCGACACGGATTTCCGCGACTGCTCGGCACTGTACGCACAGATGGAGATGTCGGTTGGCAACGCTGCCAAAGAATTGAGAAGCAAACTTGTTGTTGGAGCGGAGTGCCCCGTGTGCGGACAGCGCGTAGGGCAGCTGCTTGCCGACGAGCATTTCCAGTCGGTGCTGGAGCCGGTGAGAGTGCGCAAGGTCAATGCAGAGGAACGCCTGCGCAAGGCTGCCACCACCCTTGCAGTGACACAAAAGGAGGTGGCGCAGCAAAGTGGGGAAATCGACAGAACGACAAAGAAATTGGAGAAGGCGAGAGCGGACTATGCGTCGATGGTGGAAAAAGCGTCGACGGCATGCCGTGACGCGGAAACCGCTGTCGATATCGATGCCGTCAACAGCGCTCTTGCGGTGGTTGCCGGGAAGTTGCGCGAGGCGGCGCAGGTACAGGCGGAGTGCGACACTCAGCGCCGCCGGTTTGACGACACCAATAAACTGCTTGCCGCGACAAAGGATGCGATTGCAAAAATCACAGCCCGGCTGTCGGAACGTCGTGCGGCACTTGCCAATGCCGACAAGACGGCGGCGGAATCTGAAGCCGCGCTCGCTGAATTTTTCGCAGCCAATCCTCAAATCGGAGAAGCCGCGCTTGTAAGCCTGTCGCAGACAAGCAGAGCGCGCATAGACTCCGAAAGGGATTATTGCCAACGCATAATGGCGGATGCCGACAAAAGCGCCGGTGCGCTTGCCTCGGTTGAGAAAATGCTTGAGAATCATCGCGCCAACCGTCCGGCGCTGGCTGAGGCCGACACAGCCGACAGCCTGCAGACGGTTGTGGCAGAAAAACGCGCTGAAGCCGATGCGTTGCTGCAGAGCAACGCCCTTGACGCGCAACGGCTTGCCGACGACAAGAAACAGGCGGAGGCACATGCCGCCGCATTGGTAGCCGCGGAGAAAGCCAGGGCGGAGAAAGACAAATGGGACACGCTATGCAAATATCTTGGCGACAGAGAGGGAAAGCAATTCCGCAAGGTGGCGCAGAGTTTTATCCTGTCGCACCTGCTCAACATTGCCAACGGCTATCTTTGCCGCTTCAGCGACCGCTATACGCTGACTTGTCAGCCTGGCTCGTTGGTTATTCTTGTTGAAGACACTCATAATCCGGGAGTGTCGCAGAGCGCCAACATCCTTTCCGGCGGCGAGAGTTTCATGGTCTCGCTGTCGCTGGCTCTTGCCCTGTCGCGCTTGAACGCTGCCGACAACGGAGTGGACACGCTGTTTATCGACGAGGGCTTCGGCACACTGTCTGACGAATGCCTTACCAACGTGATGGACACGCTCGAGGCGCTGCATCAGATGGGCGGACGCCGTGTGGGCATCATTAGCCATGTCGATGAGCTTTCACATCGCATACCGGTGCAGGTGCGTGTGGAGCGTGTCGATGCCACGCGAAGTGAAGTTGAGGTTGTAGACACTTGTGGATATGCCGACTAAGAGAATTGTTCAGGACCCCGATTTCGGACGTATAGAGATACGCACCAACCGGCGCGCGCGCAACATCACAATGCGTCCGAAGGACGACGGGCTGCACGTGACGGTGCCTCCC
>ENA-OOZG01001222-OOZG01001222.1-human-gut-metagenome-genome-assembly--contig:-NODE-1222-length-18950-cov-1.938291_pt1 | contig 18950 bp, 9 predicted proteins | sample MGYA00241706_ERZ501384 | MGnify/ENA primary metagenome ERZ501384 (study PRJEB25962, sample SAMEA2042742) | human gut metagenome | biome: human gut; feature: human-associated habitat; material: faeces...
GCAGGGAACGATCGCAATGGATATCTTTAAAGAACTTCCAACCGTAGATTACATCCTTGTACCAATCGGTGGAGGCGGACTTGCAACAGGTGTTTCAACACTTGCCAAACTGTTAAATCCAAAGATTAAAGTGATCGGTGTAGAACCAGCAGGAGCAGCATGTATGAAAGCTTCATTAGAAGCAGGAAAAGTAGTGTCATGTGATCATGTCAGCACGATCGCAGATGGTACAGCAGTACAGACACCAGGAAAGATCATTTTTCCATATATTCAGGAAAACCTTGATGATATCATCACAGTAGAAGATGAAGAACTGATCCCATGTTTCTTAGACTTGTTAGAAAATCACAAGATGTTAGCAGAAAACTCTGGATTACTAACAATTGCAGCATTAAAACATCTGGATGTTAAGAATAAGAAAGTAGTTTCTATCATCAGTGGTGGAAATATGGATGTCATTACGATTGCATCTTTAGTACAGCATGGATTGATCATGAGAGATCGAATCTTTACGGTATCTGTATTCCTTCCAGACAAACCAGGAGAGTTAAATAAAGTTTCTGATGTGATCGCAGATGCACAGGGAAATATTATCAAACTAGAGCATAACCAGTTCGTAAGTATCAACAGAAATAGTGCGGTAGAACTTACGATCACAATGGAAGCATTCGGTACAGAACATAAAAATAAGATCATTAAATCCTTGAAAAAAGCAGGATATGATCCTAAAATGAGAAATTCTACATCTGTATATTAAATTGCTTGGATGAATTTCACAATATGGATATAAATAGTGCATTAAATATTGTACAATTTGTTGAAATATATGAAAAGATTTGGTATAATAAAGTTAGTGAAACAAACACTTTTTGAACAGCAGATAAACAACCAGAAAGTGGACTAGAAACGAAAGATATTTACAGTACATTGTTCTTTGAATATGAAAATATCTTGTAAGATGACAACGTGTCACATTTTTATTATACCTATAGAAATTAAAGATATGACTATAAAAGCGTAAATAAGCCATTTGCAAGAAGATTGTTCGTGGTTGTTTACGCTTTTTTATTTTATTAGACTTTTTAGTTTCACAAAGAAGTCTTATAAGATAAGATTTTCTGTAAGTGTGGGATTCAATCACAAGAATTCTTTGTTTTGAAGTTTTAAGGAGGAGTTATACTATGAATGAAACTATCAATCGTGAGGATTTGTATTTGTTTCAGACGGGAAAGGCAAGGCAGGCATACCTGACATTTGGATGCCATTATCAGAAGAAGACAAAGACTCACAGATTTACTGTTTGGGCTCCAAATGCAAAGTCAGTCAGTGTCGTAGGTGATTTCAATTTCTGGAATCCTCTTGCGCATCCGATGAAAGGTGACAAAGACGGGATCTATACGATCGAGATTGAAGGACTGAAGAAAGGTGATCTATATAAATATCATGTAGAAGGCTATGATGGAATCTGCAGATATAAGAGTGATCCTTTTGCATTTTATGCAGAATGCAGACCAGATACAGCTTCGAAAGTCTGGGATTTCGATGATTTTAAATGGTCTGATAAACGTTTTATCAATCAGAGGAAGAAACGCCAGGCATTAGATCAGCCAATGTCTATCTATGAGCTGCATCTTGGAACATGGAGAATGCCGCAGGAAGAAGAGAGAGAATTTTATAATTATCGTGAGATTGCGGACATGCTGATTCCTTATCTTGGAGAGATGGGATATACACATGTTGAACTGATGCCGATCACAGAATATCCATATGATCTTTCTTGGGGATATCAGGTAACAGGATATTACGGTGTAACATCAAGATATGGAACACCAGAAGATTTCAATTATATGATCAATGAGTTACATAAAGCAGGGATCAGTGTTATCCTTGACTGGGTCCCAGCACATTTTCCAAGAGATGAGCATGGACTGGCAATGTTTGATGGAACACATATTTATGATCATGAGGATCCAAGGAAGGGAAGCCAGCCTGACTGGGGAACTTTATTATTTAACTATGGGAAACCAGAAGTACAGAGCTTCTTGATCTCAAGTGCGATGTTCTTTGCAGATGTTTATCATATCGATGGAATTCGTATTGATGCTGTATCTGCAATGCTATATCTTGACTTTGGGAAACAGGAAGGAGAATATGTGCCGAATGAAGATGGAACCAATATCAACTATGAAGCAGTTGACTTCCTTCGCAATCTAAACGAAGCACTTCGTACAACACATGAGGGATTCTTGACGATCGCAGAAGAATCAACAGCATATCCAAAGGTAACAAGTGATGTTGATGATCCGGAAGGACTAGGATTTGTTTACAAGTGGAATATGGGATATATGCATGATACTCTTTACTATATGGAACTTGATCCATTGTATCGTAAGGATAATCATGGAGCGATCATTTTCTCTATGGATTATGCTTACAGTGAGAATTACATTCTTCCATATTCACATGATGAGGTTGTTCATGGCAAAGGTTCTATGATCAATAAGATGTATGGTGCATATGATGAGAAGTTTGCTTCACTGCGAACATTATATGGATTTACCATGGCACATCCAGGAAAGAAATTATTATTTATGGGTGGAGAATTCGCCCAATTTGTAGAATGGAGAGACAAAGAACAGCTTGATTGGTTCTTGATCGATCAGTATGAGATGCATGATTCTTTCCACAAATATGTAGCTAAACTAAATGAGATTTACAAATCTGAACCGGCATTATATGAATTAGATCAGGATCCAGCAGGATTTGAATGGTGCTTGCAACGTGATGCAGACCACAGTGTTGTAGCATTTATACGAAAGAATAAGAAGGGCAGAGGAAGAAAACAACAACAGATTCTTTGTGTCTGCAATTTTACACCGATGGAATGGGATAAGTATCTGATTCCATTGCCAAAGAAATCAAAACTTACGAAGATCTTAGACAGCAGTGAGCTTGATTTTGGTGGAGATGGAGATGTTTCCGAATCTAAAGTTTCAACGAAGAGGGTGAAAGTACCATCTGAAGGAAAGAAAGCTGTTTACCAACAGGCAGCAGAAATTTCCTTAAAACCATTAAGTGTTGTTTACTATAAGATCGAGGAAGTGGAGACGAAACCACGGAAGAGTGTAGCAAAGAAAGCAGAGCCGGCAAAGAAAGCCACTGCAAAGAAAGCAGAGCCAGCAAAGAAGGCAGCACAGGAGAAGAAAACAGAAGCTGTGAAGAAAACAGTAGAGAAAAAGCCGGAAGTTACAAAGAAAGTAACAAAAGAAGAGGCGCCGGAGACTAAGAAAGACACTCCCAAAAAAGAAGATATAAAGGTAACAAAGCAAACAACAGAGAAAGAAGAGGAACAGCCAAAAAAAAGAACAAGCAAGACAAGAAGAACAAAAAAGAATAATGATCAAGGTGTAAAATAAAGGAGGACAAAGAGCTATGATTAACAAAAAAGAAATCGTTGCGATGCTGCTTGCAGGGGGACAAGGAAGCAGATTGTTCGCATTAACTCAGAAGAAAGCAAAACCAGCCGTATCCTATGGTGGAAAATATAAGATCATTGACTTCCCACTGTCAAACTGTACAAACTCAGGAATTGACACAGTCGGAGTTTTAACACAGTATGAACCACTGGAGTTAAATGCATATATTGGTACTGGAGGATTCTGGGATCTTGACAGCTTAAACGGAGGTGCTTATGTTTTACCTCCATATATGAAGGGAGAAACAGGTAACTGGTACCGTGGAACGGCAGATGCGATTTATCAGAACATCAATTTCATTGATAATTTTGATCCAGATCATATCATTGTATTATCTGGTGACCAGATCTGTACCATGGATTATGACAAGATGCTTCAGTATCATAAAGAGAAAGATGCAGATTGTACGATCTCAGTTCTGAATGTAACTTATGAAGAAGCAAAACGTTTTGGAATCATGAATACAGATGAAGATGAACGTATTTATGAATTCGAAGAAAAACCAGCAGAACCAAAGAGTACAAAAGCTTCTATGGGTATCTATATCTTTAAATGGAAACTGATCCGTCAGTATCTGATCGATGATGGAAATGATCCAGAGTCAGAACATGATTTTGGTAAGAACATTATTCCAAGAATGTTAGAAGATGGAAGAAAGATGTATGCTTACTCATTTGATGGATACTGGAGAGATGTAGGAACGATCGACAGTTTATGGGAAGCTAATATGGAACTTCTGGATGAAAATCCTCAGATTGACTTAAATGATGATAAGATGAGAATCTACACAAGAAACTTCTCATTACCACCTCATTTTGTAGCACCAGGTGCATCTGTTAAGAATTCTATTCTTGCCGATGGATGTGTTATTGAAGGTGAAGTAGAGAACTGTGTCATCCATTCTGGTGTTAAGATCGGAAAAGGCAGTGTAGTTAAGAACAGTGTGATCATGAAAGATACTGTGGTAAGAACAGGTTGCCAGATTGACAAAGCACTGATCGATGAAGAAGTAGTCATCGAGCAGGGATGCAAGGTTGGAGAAGGAAATAATGTAACTGTAATCGGATATCATTGTGTTGCATTAGAGAATGCGACTGTTGAAGACGGAGCAATGATCTACCCAGATACCATCTTACACTAGGAGGATTGAAGATATGGATAAACAGATGTTAGGTATTATCAATGCAGGAGAAGAAAATAGAAAGTTAAAAGACCTTGTACGATCCAGAAGTTTATCAGCACTTCCTGTTGGTGGACGTTATCGTACAGTTGACTTTATGTTAAGTAACATGGTAAATGCAGGGATTAAGAATGTAGGATTATTAACAAGAAGAAATTACGATTCACTGTTGAGCCATGTGAATTCAGGAAAAGACTGGGGATTAAACAAAAAACGTGGAGGATTATATATCTTCCCACCATATATTAATGATGCATCTCCATCCGGAGAATACGCAAGTGTTATGGATGGACTTCGTGGAACACTTGGATTTTTAAAGAAAGCAAAAGAAAAATATGTATTATTAGGACGTTCTTATGTGATCTGTAATGCAGATTTTCAGGATATGTTAGATAAACATATCAAATCTGGAGCAGATATCACACTGATGTATTTTGATAATAGTGATGATTCAACGAACTGCGATTATGATGGAGTTTATTTAAAAACAGATGAAGACGATAAAGTTCTTGATATGTGCTATTCTGAAGGAAAACATCGTTCAAATAAGAAGAGCATGGATGCTTATATCATGAAGACAACATTATTGATCGATTTTATTGAGACAGCGATCGCACATAATAAGAAACACTTTTTCTTTGATGTTATCGTTCCAAACTTCGATCGTCTTGTAATTCAGGGATATGAATATAAAGGATATGTAGGATGTATTACATCTTTAGAAGCATATTACAATGTAAATATGGATATGTTAAAACCAGATGTTTACAAAGAATTATTCTTGGGTAATAGAAGAATTTACACAAAATCTGCCGATGGAGCACCAGCAAAATATGGATCAAATGCGAAAGTCAGCAATAGTTTGATCTGTAGTGGATGTGAAGTAGATGGTACAGTTGAGAATTCCATCATCTTCCGTGGATCACAGATTGCAGAGGGAGCTGTGATCAAGAATTCTGTTGTTATGGCAGAAGGATTTATCGCACCACAGGCAGAGATCAACCATACAATTTTAGACCGACACGTAAAAGTTTATTCAAATGCACACTTATCAGGATCATCAAACCATCCAGTATTTATTCCGAAAGGAGCAAGTGTTAATGAGTAATAACAATTCACTGAAAGTGCTGCTTGCAGGGGCAGAGTGTACACCATTTGTGAAGCTTGGAGGGCTAGCAGATGTTATGGGAACCCTTCCAAAGGAATTGAATCAGATCGGTGCGGATGCCCGTGTGATCATGCCGTTTCATAGTCAGATGAAAGGGAAATATGGCGCACAGACAAGACATCTGGCAGATTTCAACATCAATTTTAGTGGTGGGGAAACATATGTAGGTGTAGAAGAACTGGTTTATAATGAAGTTACATATTATCTGATCGATAATGAAGGATTTTTTGGTGATGCGGTATATCGTGGTGGACTTGCAGAAGGAGAGCAGTATGCTTTCTTCTGCCGTGCCGTGATCGAAGCAGCAAGCCGTATTGGATTTATTCCAGACGTCATCCATTGCAATGACTGGCAGACAGGTCTGATCCCTATCTTACTCCGCACACAGTACGGACATTGGGATATTGGACATGCAAAGACGATCTTTACGATCCATAATATGATGTATCAAGGAGAATTTGGTTTCGATCAGTTTGAACATTGGTTAGGAATCGATCCAAAGTATGACACACCAGAATTTATGCATAACTATGAATGTGCAAGTTTCATGAAAGCAGCACTTGTGTTTGCAGATCGTTTAAGCACAGTAAGTCCAACTTATGCACAGGAGATTCGTGATCCAGCATTTGCATACCGTCAGGAAGGTATCTTAAATGCGAGAGCAGGAGATACATGGGGAATCTTAAATGGAATGAATCAAGAAGAATTTAATCCAGAGACAGATCCATTGATTCCATATCATTTTAACAAAGATGATCTTTCTGGAAAGAAGAAAGATAAACAGGAACTGATCAAGGCTCTTGGATTATCGATCACACCAGGAGTTCCGATCATCGGTATGGTTACAAGATTAACAGAGCAGAAAGGTCTGGATCTTGTGAAATACATGTTGGATGAGATCATGTGTACAGAGAATGTCGCATTTGTCATTCTTGGAACGGGTGATTATGAATATGAGGAATTTTTCCGTTACATGGAAGAAAAATATAAAGGAAGAGTATGCTCATATATTGCATATGATAATGCAGTTGCACACCAGATTTATGCAGGAAGTGATCTCTTCTTAATGCCATCCAAATTTGAACCATGCGGAATCTCTCAGATGATCGCACTTCGTTATGGAACACTTCCAATCGTACGTGAGACAGGTGGACTGCGTGATACGGTACAAAGCTACAATGAATACGAAGATACAGGAAATGGATTCTCATTTGCAAACTACAATGCACATGAGATGCTGGGAGCAATCCGTTATGCATTACAGACATTGCAGAGTCCAAAGAGAAAACATGGATTGATCCAAAGAGCGATGGAATCCGATAACAGTTTTGCAAAATCTGCAAAGATTTATCTTGATATGTATAATAGTGTATTATAAATTCAAAAGAAGAATGGGCATCTTATTTTAAGATGCCCCAGACTGTAGACAAACTAGGTGCTGGGATCATCCCAGCACCATTTTTTCCTTTAAAGTTAAATTGTATCCAAAAATTTCTTAGAAATCTTCGCTTTTGTCCATTTAGCAATCCGTTCTTACCAAGAAATCTTGCCAGTTTTTTTAGATTCATACATGCAAAAGTAAGCCCGGCTTTCATTTCCATCCGTGCTTTTCCTATGTATTGTGTATATCGAAATCCATGGTGTTCTTTTGCTGTTCCAAAGATTCTTTCTATCGTTTCTTTTCGTTTCTGATAGATTGCTTTATTCCCTCTTACATGTCGGATATCTTCTGCTTTTTCTATATATTTTTCCCAAACATGACGTGTTATCACTTTTACATGATTCTTGCTTTCTGTACATTTGGATATCTGTGGACATTTTTCACATTGATATCCACAGCTTTTATATTCTCTGTATCCATCCCTGTTTGTTGTACTGTATCTTAGAATCTGATTTTCTGGACAGATGTAACAATCATAGTATTCATCATAAACATATTCATATTTCTTAAAAAATCCCTTTTTTGTCATAGGTCGTTTATATGGAAACAATGGTTCAATCCTATCTTTCAGAAGTTGTCTGGCAATCGCTGGTGTCTTGTATCCTGCATCTGCCACGATCATTTCTGGTTCAAAACTTTTCACCTTTTCATAGATTGTTTGAAATGTTCGGCTGTCATGTTCATTTCCAGGATGAACACTATATCCAAGGACCCATCCGTGTTCATCACATGCCGTTTCTACTGCATATGCAAAAACATGTTTATGTTCTCCTTTGCGAAACCATCCGCTTTCTGGATCTGTAATACTGCTCTTTTTGGTTTTTATATCGTCTGGTATCTGTTCAAGCTCATTATGTTGATCATTCCCAGATGTGGGAGGTGTTGGCGGATTCTTCTTATTTTTATCTTTTAGAGGTTTTTTCCCATGTGCCTGTCGGTCTTCATTGATCTCTTTTTGTAATTCATCTTCATACCAGAGTGCCTGTTCATGAGCAACTCTTTTTCGCATTTTTTTACTGTTGGCACATGCTTTTACATGAGTTGCATCAACAAAGATCTCGTCCGTATTGATCAACTTATACTTCATACATTCTTCCAGAATCTTTGAAAATATCTGTTCAAAAAGATCCGTGTCTTTAAATCGGCGGGAATAATTCTTTCCAAACGTTGAAAAATGCGGTACAGGATCCAGCATATCCAGACCAAGAAACCAACGGTAGGCAACATTTACTTCAATCTCTCGGATCGTCTGACGCATACTTTTGATTCCATAAAGATATTGAATAAATGGAATTTTAATGAGCATAACAGGATCCATACTTGGACGACCATTGTTTTGACAATATTTATCTTCTACAAGATCGTAAATAAAGTTCCAGTTGATTGCTTTATCAATCAATCTTAGCATATGATCCTGCGGAACCATGGAATCCATTGAGAACATCATCATCTGTTCTCGTTTCTTGTCTGCATTTTTCGTCATCATAAAAAACACCGCCTTTCTGATAATTTTATTATACCAGAAAAACAGTGCTCATAGTAAAAGTCCCGGCAAATACCGGGACTTTGTCTACAGTCTGGGGCATCTTATTTTAAGATGCCCATTCTTCATAAAGACAAAAAATGAGATAAATTTACAGGTCAAAGATAAAGACTAGAAAGGAGGCTTAGATCACAATGGACTATATGGACAGCAATAAGATCGGACAACGGATTGAGAATAAATTAATTCATGCACTTGGAAGAACGATCAGTGAGGCAACAAATGATGAGATCTATAAGGCAGCAGCGGAGTGTATCAGGGATGATATCATGATATCCTGGGCAGACAGCAGAAAAAGGATACAAGAGCAAGGAGTTAAGAAACTTTACTATATGTCAGCCGAATTTTTGATGGGAAGGGCATTTTCTAATAATCTGATCAGTCAAGGATTATATGAGGCATATCGGGAAGCATTCTGGGAGATGGGACTTGATTTTGATAAGATCACGGATGAAGAAAATGATGCAGGACTTGGAAATGGAGGACTAGGACGACTGGCAGCATGTTTTTTGGATTCACTTTCTACGATGGAACTTCCAGTACTCGGATGCGGGATCCGATATGAATATGGAATGTTTCGTCAGAAAATTGTAGATGGAACGCAGATTGAGATGGAAGATGACTGGTTAAGAGATGGAAATGTTTGGGAGATCGAGCGCCCGGAATTAAGTGTGGAAGTACATTTTAATGGAACGATTCAGGAAAACTGGACAGAGAATGGATTAAAGATTGAACATAAAGATTATAATACCGTCATTGCAGTCCCATATGATGTACCGATCATTGGATACAAGACTAAGACGCCAGCAACTCTTCGTCTGTGGAGTGCCAGAAGCAAGCGGCGGTTCGATTTTCATTCGTTTAATGAGGGAATCTATGATAAAGCGATGGCAGACCAGACATTTGCAGAAGCAATCTCGAAAGTCTTATATCCGTCAGATGATCATATGCAGGGTAAAATGCTGCGTTTAAAACAGTTTTATTTTCTGGCATCTGCAACGATGCAGTCGATGATCAAGAGACATAAAGCAGTATTTGATGATCTGAACTCCTTGCCAGAACATGTTGTCATTCAGATCAATGAGACACATCCGGCATTGGCGATGCCAGAACTTATGAGGATCTTGATGGATGAAGAAGATTTTGGATGGGATGAGGCATATGGTATGGTCAAGAAGATATTTCATTATACGAATCATACGATCATGACAGAAGCAATGGAATGTTGGGATGAGAATATGTTTCGTTTACTGCTTCCAAGAATCTATCAGATCATTTGCGCGATCAATGAGAAATACTGTCAGAAACTTTCCGTATATTACAGCAAGGAAGAAGAAAAGATCGCACAGATGGCAGTGATCGGAAACAATGAGATCCGAATGGCAAACCTATGCGTAGCTCTTTGCCGCAGGATCAATGGTGTTTCAAATCTTCACGCTGATATTTTAAAAACGAGGATTTTTAAAGGATCTTATCAGATCTTTCCACAAAAATATCTTGCGATCACAAATGGGATCACACACAGACGCTGGTTAGCACTGGCCAATCAGGGGCTATATCATCTGGTAAGAGAGTATGTGAAAGGGGATATTTTAAAGGATTACCGTCTGTTTGAACAGATCCTTCCATATAAAGATGACAAAGAATTTTGTAAAAAATATGAGAAGGTCAAACGAAATAATAAGATCCGTTTTGCAAAGTATATCAAAGAAAAGCAAGGGATCGAAGTGAACCCAGAATCTATTTTTGATGTTCATTGCAAACGTTTGCATGAGTATAAACGACAGCTGTTAAAATGTCTGCATATCATTTATATATATCAGAAGATCAAAAAAGATCCAACATGTATTACAACACCGATCACATTTATTTTTGCGGCGAAAGCAGCACCGGGATATGCCAGGGCAAAAGAGATCATAAGGCTGATCCATTCCATTCAGGAAATGGTGAATAAAGATCCAGATATGGACGGAAAGATTCAGGTGGTTTTCGTAGAAAATTATTGTGTATCGGTTGCGGAGATGCTGATTCCGGCAGCAGATATCAGTGAGCAGATTTCTACCGCAGGAATGGAAGCATCTGGAACAGGAAATATGAAATTTATGATGAATGGTGCATTGACGATCGGCACTATGGATGGAGCCAATATAGAGATCGCAGAGCGTGTAGGTCAGGAGAATATCTTTATCTTCGGGGACAGCGCTGAGGGTAATTACAATAAAAAAATGTACCATACATACAATCCAGGGATTATTTTCGAGAATCATCCAGGAATCCGTGATGTATGTAATTGTCTGATCGAAGGAAATCTGTTACGATACGGAAACAGAAAATATTCAGAGATTTACCAGAATCTTTTATTTGGGGAATATGGAGAGGCAGATCCATACTACATACTTGCAGATTTTCCGTCTTATATTGAAACATATGAAAAAGTATATCATTTGTATGTCGATCATAAGGATGAATGGATTAAAAAAGCAATTGTTAATACAGCAAAATCCGGATATTTTTCATCAGACCGAACGATTGAACAATATAATGAAAAAATCTGGAATCTGAAACCAGTAAAATAAGAGTTACAAAAAAGATGAGATTAAATTATGATTCATAACGCGTCAGTAGAAAAATACAGAACTCCCGTAGGTGCAGTCACATGTGGAAGCGAGATGATGATCCGCCTGTATGATGTAGGGCAGGAAGTCAATAAGGCAGAGATCATCATGTATTCTGAAAGTTTTCACCGGGAGTATGAGATGAAACGAAAAAAAGACTGCATGGAAGAACACATAAAGATGACCAGTGAAGCAGGTGTTGTCTGGTATTATTTCAGAATCTGGGAACATGGGAAATGTTATTTTTATGGAGCCAGACATGGGAAGACACAAGGAGAAGGAATGATCGTTGATGACAACCCGGATAGTTTTCAGATCACCGTATATGAAGAAAATTTTGATACCCCAAGGTGGATGTCAAAAGGAATCATGTATCAGATTTTCCCAGATCGTTTCTGCCAGGGAAACAAAGAAAATATGAAACGCGGGAAAGTATATCATGAAAGTATGGGAAGAACGGTCTATCTGCATGATGACTGGGAAGAACAGCCAGTATTTGGACCACTTCCAGGAAAAGAATTTTATGATCCATGTGATTATTTTGGTGGAGATATTGAGGGAATCATATCCAAACTTGATGATCTGAAACGATTGGGGATCAGTTGTATTTATCTGAATCCGATCGGAGAAGCAGCATCAAACCACCGCTATAATACATCAGATTATAAGAAAGTCGATCCATTCCTTGGAAATAACGAAGATTTTAAGCGGCTATGCCAGCTTGCCAAAGAACGCAGGATTCATGTGATCTTGGATGGGGTATATTCCCACACTGGGGATGATAGTGTCTATTTTAACAAAAAGGGAAATTACGAAGAACCAGGGGCATATCAAGGGGAAGAGTCAAAGTACTATGATTGGTATGACTTTAACGAAGATGGAACTTATAAGAGCTGGTGGGGGTTTGAAACACTGCCGGAAGTCAATGAATTAAATGAAAAGTTTGTTGATTACATTATCACAGGAGAAGATTCGGTGATCAAGCATTGGTTAAAACTTGGAGCATCAGGATTCCGTCTGGATGTTGCAGACGAACTTCCAGATGAATTTATCTTTAAATTGCGAAGTGAATTAAAGAAGAAATTCAAGAATTATACACTGATCGGTGAGGTATGGGAAGATGTCACAACCAAAGAAAGTTACGGAACGAAACGTAAATATGCTTTGGGTAAAGGCTTAGACAGCGCAATGAACTATCCGCTGAAAGTCAACGTTACAGATTATTTACTCGGCAATCAAAGTGCCAAAGATATGAAGACATTCTTGATATCCCAGCAGTGTAATTATCCAAAACCATTGTATTATGCACTGATGAACCTATTATCCTCTCATGATATTCCAAGAATTCGGACAACACTTGCAACTGGAATGAATGAGAATCTGCCATCGAGAGAGCAGCAGGCAGAATATGTTATAACATCAAAGATGGATCAGAAAGGAAAAGCACTCACAAGACTTGCAATGGCAGTTCAGTTCTTTGTCCCAGGAATGCCATGCATTTATTATGGAGACGAATATGGAATGCATGGACTGATGGACCCATTTAACCGAGGAGCATTTTTTGAAAATGACAAAGAAACCTATCAGGAAGTTTTGAGACTGACTAGCCTTAGAAACCGGGAAAAAGTCTTACAGACAGGATATGCATTATATATGGCACCGACTGAAAATGTCCTTGCGATCTTAAGATTTATCAGCGAGAAAAAAGATGTCTTTGGAGAAGCAAGTGAGAACAAAGCAATATTACTTCTCGTCAATCCGACGATGAAAAAAGAAGAGATCAATCTAGATCTCAACAAGGTCAAAGAAGGGGTCAATGAGAATGCATTACAGGCGCTGTTAAAGAACTTGAGCAACGCTGTGATCAAGACAAATGTAGCACCTATAGATTATAAAGTGATAGAGTTATAAAAGCAAAAAAGAAAAAGGATCTGCAGATCAAAGATACATAAAGTATCAAAAGGGTTTGCAGATCCTTTTCTTATATTCTAGGTTCAACTCAAATTTAATTCTTAGCAGTGAGGGCTTCACTCTCAGCAGCAAGTATTTCATCTTCATCTTCATCACTCATGGAATAAGCAATATTCACACTATGATCAGCAATACGCTCTAATTCAGAAAGCATATCGGAGAACAATAAACCAGCTCTTGGCTCACATTCGCCTTTGGCAAGACGTTTGATATGGTGTTTTTGATATCTGCGTTCCATTTTGTCAATCGAAGCTTCCAGAATTGCAATCTCAGCAAGCTTTTCTTCAGGTTTGTTGACACCATCTTGTTCCATGAAACATTCCAGGGAAAGTTTTAACAGTTTGGAAACAGCAGTGTACATCTTTTTGATCTCTTCTTTTGCATCTCCAGTAAGTCCAGTGTTATGTTTGATCTCTGTTTTTGTAAAATCAGCAAAATTTTCTGCGTGATCACCGATACGTTCGATATCATTAACAACATAAAACATGGAACCCAAGATCTTCTGATCGGCTAAAGGCAGTGATAGCTGGTTGGACTTTACCAGATAATCAGTGATCGCATGACTGACATTATTGATATCTTCCTCGCGATGATAGATTTTATCAACAAATTCATCGGATTGATTTAGAAATCCGTGGATGGCATGGTCTAAATTCTCCTGTGCCATATTAGCCATACGTCTTAACTCATTCTTCGCCTGAGGGATCATTGTTGCAGGAGATTTTAAGGAAATCTCTGTGATGTACTGTAATTCATTATGATGTACTTTTTGATCTTCTCCAGGAATGATCTTCTCAGTTAATGCAACAACTAAAGGTGTACATGGGAACATAAATAATACTTCAATGATCTTAAATGTTGTATGAGCATTTGCAACACTTCGTCCAAGATTTCCACCGGAAATACTTAAGAAAAAGTTTGTGATAGGAGTAAGTGCAAAGCTAAGTCCTGTAAAGATGATGATACTTCCAAATATATTAAATAAGAAATGAATCATCGCAGCACGTTTTGCACCTTTGTTACCACTTAAGCTGGCAAGCAATGCGGACACACAAGATCCCATATTACATCCAAGAATAATAAAGAAGCAGATTGGAAGATGTAATAATCCCTGAGATGCCATCAAAAGAACGATACTTACAGTAACAGAAGAACTCTGTAAGATCGCAGTCATGATAAATCCAAATAAAACACCAAGGAAATGGTTATCCAGTGTCTGAAGGTAAGATGTGATCAAAGGTGAATCCCTTAACACAGACATAGCACTTGACATGGAAGTTAATCCCATAAATAAAACACCAAATCCAAGAATAACTTCTCCCACTTTCTGGACGGTAGGATTATTCATAAATAATACCATAATAACACCCGCCATTAAAAAGACAGGGGCAATCTCAGAAAGGTTAAAAGAAACAAGCTGGGAAGTAACAGTAGTACCAATGTTAGCACCAAGGATAACTCCAGCAGCCTGAGACAGGTTCATAAGCCCTGCATTTACAAAGCTGACTACCATAACAGTAGCAGCACTAGAGGACTGAATAACAGCGGTAAAAAAGATTCCGACTAACATACCCGTTAAACGGTTTGTAGTAAATATTTCAAGAATCCGGCGAAGCTTCGCACCGGCAGCTTTCTCAAGTCCATCGCTCATCAGTTTCATCCCATAAAGAAAGAGGCCAAGGCCTCCCATCAGAGCAAGTATGATAGTATAGTTCATACGACAGTTCTCCTTCTTAACAATAACTTAACATAAATATTACTTATATTTTACTTTAAACGAAGCAATGTGACAAGAAAAATATCGAAAAATTTGGTTGAAGAGTAGTTGCCACAAAATTAAAATTGTCTAAGCAGAACATTCATGTTATAATCAAAGATACTGTAAAAATAGAGATGAATTAGATAAAGTAGGAGAAATAATAGAATGGAACAGTTAAAGAACGAGTCGTCAAGACAGTATGAATATATGGAAGAAATGAAAAAATGGGTTCAGAAAAAGTCTGGAGAATTGGGAAGGAAGCTCACATGCCATGTAACCACATTTGGCTGCCAGATGAATGAAAAAGACTCTGAAAAGTTATTAGGGATCTTAGAAACGATCGGATATGAAGAAGTTGAAACAGAAGAAGCAGACTTTCTGATCTTTAATACATGTACAGTTCGTGAGAATGCCAATACAAAGTTATATGGACATTTGGGGCAGGTTAAGAAGATGAAAGAGAGAAATCCACAGATGATGATCGGGTTATGTGGATGTATGATGCAGGAAGAGCATGTGATCGAGAAGATTCGTTCAAGCTATAAATTTGTAGATATCATCTTTGGAACGCACAATATCTTTAAATTAGCAGAATTATTAAAAGCAAGAGTAGACTCCAAGGGAATGATCGTTGATATCTGGAAAGATACAGACCAGATCGTGGAAGATCTTCCAAGTGACCGTAAATTCTCATTCAAATGTGGAGTTAATATTATGTATGGATGCAATAACTTCTGCAGTTACTGTATCGTGCCATATGTAAGAGGAAGAGAAAGAAGCCGTAAGCCGGAAGATATCATCAAAGAAGTAAAGCAGGTCGTATCAGAAGGTGTCAAAGAAGTTATGCTTCTTGGACAGAATGTAAATTCTTATGGAAAGACATTAGAAGAACCAATGTCATTTGCTGAATTATTAAGAGAAGTAGAGAAAGTCGAAGGACTAGAAAGAATCCGTTTTATGACTCCACATCCAAAGGATTTATCTGATGAGCTGATCGAAGTGATGGCAACAAGCAAGAAAGTATGTAAACATATGCATCTTCCAATGCAGTCAGGAAGCAGCCGTCTGTTAAAATTGATGAACCGTCATTATACAAAAGAACAGTATGTAGCACTTGCTAAGAAGATTCAGGAGAGAATCCCTGGAGTGTCTTTTACAACAGATATTATCGTAGGATTCCCTGGAGAGACAGAAGAAGATTTCAAGGAGACATTAGATGTTGTAAGAGAAGTTGGATTTGACAGTGCATACACATATGTATATTCGAAACGTTCTGGAACACCAGCAGCGAGCATGGAAGATCAGGTGGACAAAGATGTGATCAAAGATCGTTTTGACAGACTTCTTGCCTTATTAAAAGAGACATCTGCAAAGAATTGCAAGAAGAAAGTCGGAGATATCGAGAGAGTTCTGATCGAAGAAGAGAATACGCACGAAGAAGGAATGTTAACAGGAAGATTGGAAAATAACCTGTTAGTTCATTTTAAAGGATGTAAAGAACAGATTGGTACAATGGCAGATGTTAAATTAGTTGAGGAAAAAGGTTTCTATTATATGGGAGAACAGATCCATGGCTAAAAAAGGAAAACTGACACCAATGATGCAGCAGTATATGCAGATCAAAGAAGAGAATAAAGATTGTATCTTATTTTATCGTCTCGGAGATTTCTATGAGATGTTCTTTGATGATGCACTGACAGCATCCAAAGAATTAGAGATCACATTAACAGGGAAGAACTGTGGACTTGAGGAGCGCGCACCAATGTGTGGCGTTCCTTATCATGCTGTGGATTCCTATTTAAATAAATTAGTAGAAAAGGGATATAAAGTCGGGATCTGTGAGCAGGTTGAAGATCCAAGCCAGGCAAAGGGAATCGTAAAACGAGAGATCGTGCGTATTGTAACGCCAGGAACGAATATTTCCCAGCAGAGTCTTGATGATGAGAAAAATAACTATCTGATGTGTATTTTTGCAAATGATGGAAGTTACGGAATTTCATTTGTTGATGTTACAACGGGGGATTTTAGAACAACATCAATGGATAGTTTAGCGAAAGTCAGAGATGAGATCTTCAAGTTCGAGCCGGCAGAGATCGTTTGTAATGATGCATTTTTGATCAGTGGCATGGATTTTGATTACTTAAAAGACAAGATGTCGATCGTGATCTCAAGCATTGAGCCATACCATTTTGATGAAGAACAGGCAGAGGAAAGGATCAAGCGTCAGTTCAAAGTAGGAAATTTAGAAGGCCTTGGACTTTTGGATCATCCAATGGGAGTGATCGCAACGGGTGCATTGCTTGGATATCTTCATGAGACACAGAAGAGTTCTCTGGATCATCTGATGCATATTGAAGCTTATGAGACAAGTGAATTTATGATCATCGACAGCTCCAGCCGTAGAAATTTGGAACTTTGTGAGACATTACGTGATAAACAAAAAAAAGGGTCACTCTTATGGGTATTAGATAAGACAAAAACAGCCATGGGTGCCAGAATGCTAAGAAACATGGTTGAGCAGCCATTGGTGGACAAGAAAAAGATCGAAGAGAGATACGATGCGATCACAACACTTACGGATCAGACGATCGTAAGAGAAGAATTAAGAGAATACTTAAATCCGATCTATGATCTGGAACGTTTAATGACAAAAGTAAGTTATAAGACAGCGAATCCAAGAGATATGATCGCATTTAAAACATCGTTGGAATTGCTGCCTGCGATCAAAACAGTTCTTGAAGAATGCAAAGATCCATTATTGTCTGGATTAAGAGAAGATTTAGATCCATTGGAAGATATCCACAATCTTTTGGAAGATTCCATCATTGAAGAACCACCGCTTGCGATCAAAGAAGGCGGAATCATCAAAGAAGGGTTTAAAGATGATATTGATCAATTAAAACGTGCGAAAACAGAAGGAAAGCAATGGTTGATGGAACTTGAGGAACGGGAACGTGAAAAAACAGGGATCAAGAACTTAAAGATCAAGTTTAATAAAGTATTTGGGTACTATTTAGATGTGACAAATTCCTACAAAAATCTTGTACCTGATCATTATATCCGTAAGCAGACACTGGCCAATTCCGAACGTTACACAACCGAAGAATTAAACCAGCTGGCGGATACGATCCTGGGTTCCGAAGACCGTCTGTATGCGTTAGAATATGAAACTTATGTTATGATCCGTGAAACATTAGCAGGAGAGATGGAACGAATCTCAAGAACAGCGAATGTGATCGCGCAGATCGATGCACTTGCCTCCCTTGCATATGTCGCAGAACGCAATCATTTTGTACGTCCGAAGTTAAATGTCAGAGGGACGATTGATATCAAGGATGGAAGACATCCGGTTGTAGAGCAGGTGATTCCAAATGATATGTTTATTTCTAATGATACATATCTTGATAACAAGAAGAATCGTGTAGCGATCATCACGGGACCAAACATGGCAGGTAAATCAACTTATATGAGGCAGGTTGCCCTGATCGTATTAATGGCACAGATTGGTTCCTTTGTACCAGCGGCGAAAGCAAATATCGGTATCGTAGATCGCATCTTTACAAGGGTTGGAGCATCAGATGATCTTGCTTCTGGACAGAGTACATTTATGGTTGAGATGAGTGAAGTTGCCAATATTTTAAGAAATGCAACGAAAAACAGTTTGTTGATCTTAGACGAGATCGGACGTGGAACGAGTACATTTGATGGGTTGTCCATTGCATGGGCAGTTGTGGAATATATCAGCAATTCCAAGCTCCTCGGTGCAAAAACTCTGTTTGCGACACATTATCATGAAC
>ENA-OOZG01001227-OOZG01001227.1-human-gut-metagenome-genome-assembly--contig:-NODE-1227-length-18928-cov-5.421184_pt1 | contig 18928 bp, 15 predicted proteins | sample MGYA00241706_ERZ501384 | MGnify/ENA primary metagenome ERZ501384 (study PRJEB25962, sample SAMEA2042742) | human gut metagenome | biome: human gut; feature: human-associated habitat; material: faeces...
GTTTTGAGTTTGTCGGAAAAACCGGAGGTTTTCCCGACAAAAGGCTTGCAGTCTGCTGTGCGCAGAATTTGTGTGCCTGTGGCGCACAAATTCCACACTTGCAGTCTGAGAAGTATTTTCTCTCACGCACATGTCGCGCGAGAAAATGATTGCACTTTTTTTGCCGCCTGCGGGCGGCAAACTCTGCGAGGCTTTTTATGCTTCTGCTTTTTCGTACACGCAAAACTGATAGCCCACGCCGTCGTGCTCCGCGCGCGGCTCGGCGGATACGCAGCGCCACGCGGGGTCGGCGTCCAGATCCGGGAAAAGCACGTCCGAGTGGGGCACAGCGTCGATTTTCGTGACGTATACGCGCGTCAGGTGGGGGAACATCTGCCGAAACACGCTGTCTCCGCCGATGACGAAGCAGCGGTCATACTGCGCGGCGGCGGCCGCGGCCTCCGCCGGGGAGTGTACCACCTGCGCGCCCTCGATCACGATGTTCTGCCGCGTGAGCACGAGGTTTTCGCGCCCCGGCAGCGGCCTGCCGCCCGGAAAATCGTCCAGCGTGCGCCGGCCGACGATCACGGCCGCGCCCATCGTCAGCTCGCGGAAGCGGCGGCGGTCGGCCGGGATCACGAGCGGCTGCGTGCCCTTGGCCCCGATGCCCCAGTCGGCATAGACGGCGACAATCGCATCCATGGCTCAGTCCCCCCTTACACCGCGATGGGGATCTTCCCCGTGAACTCGCTGTATTCGTACCCCTCGACGCGGAAGCTGTCGCGGGTGAAGGCGTAAAAATCGTGCACGTCCGGGTCGATGAAAAACTGCGGTGCCGGTTTCGGCTCGTTCTGGATCAGCTGCTCGATGACCGGCACGTGGCGGTCGTAGATGTGCGCGTCGGCAATGACGTGCACCAGCTCGCCCGCCTGCAGACCGGACACCTGCGCGAACATGTGCACGAGCACGGCGTACTGCACGACGTTCCAGTTGTTCGCCGCGAGCATGTCCTGGCTGCGCTGGTTGAGGATGGCGTTGAGCGTGTTGCCCGAGACGTTGAACGTCATCGAGTACGCGCATGGATAGAGCGCCATCTCGTGCAGATCCTCGAACGTATAAATATTCGTCAGGATGCGGCGGGAGGCAGGGTTGTGCTTCAGGTCGTAGAGCACGCGGTCCACCTGGTCGAATTCACCCTCGGGATACTGGTGCTTGACGCCGAGCTGGTAGCCGTAGGCCTTGCCGATCGAGCCGGTCTCGTCGGCCCACTGATCCCAGATGTGGCCGCGCAGGTCGTGGATGTTGTTCGACTTCTGCTGCCAGATCCACAGCAGCTCGTCCACGGCGGTCTTCCAGTAGGTGCGCCGCAGTGTCAGCAGCGGAAATTCTTTGGACAGGTCATAGCGGTTGACGATGCCGAACTTTTTGACCGTGTGCGCCGGCGCGCCGTCGTCCTCCCAGTGGGGGCGCACCGCCTGATCGGTGTCCCAGACGCCGTGCGTCAGAATGTCGCGGCAGTTGCGGATAAAGACCTCGTCTGCGTAGCTCATCGTTCGGCTCCTTTCAAATAACACTTTGAAACAATAGTTTATCATATTATCTGAAGCGTTGTAAATGGGAAAAAGAAGAAAACGGTGTCTGCTTCGGTTATTTGACAAATGTGGCAAAAATGACGAATAATTTTGTTCAAATTGCGCGCCGGATTTGCCGCACTTTTTGCGCAAAGCCCATCCCAATTTTTCTCATGGGATGCTATAATCAAAACAGCGATACCCCAAATTCAAAAAATGGAGGATATCACATGAAGCACACGAAGAAACTGCTTTCGCTGCTGCTGGTGCTGTGCCTGATCCTGAGTCTGTCGTGCACGGCATTTGCAGCTGACGAGGCAAAGCCGCTCACCGGCAAGACCGTCATCCTGCACTCGAACGACGTGCACGGTGCGATCGACCTGTATGCGGCCATGGCATCCCTGAAGGCAGACTATGAGGCGCAGGGCGCCGAGGTCATCCTGGCCGACGCCGGCGACTACAGTCAGGGCACCGTCTACGTCAGCGTCCATAAGGGCGCGGACGCGGTGACGATGATGAACGCCACCGGCTACGATGTGGCCACCATCGGCAACCATGAGTTCGACTACGGCTATGCCCAGCTGGCGGAGAACATGAAGGCTGCCAAGTTCAAGGTCCTGTGCGCCGACGTGCTCGGCGCCGACGGCAAGACCATTTTCGATGCCAACACCATCATCGAAAAGGGCGGCGTGAAGATCGGCTTCTTCGGTCTCGAGACGCCCGAAGCGCAGACCAAGGCCAACCCGAAGCTGATCGAGGGCCTGAAGTTCCTCGCGGGCAAGGACGGCAGTGAGCTCTATAACTGCGCGGCCGCGCAGGTCGCCGCGCTCAAGGAGCAGGGCGCAGACCTCGTCGTCTGCCTCGCGCATCTGGGCATCGACGGGAGCTCCGAGCCCTACACCTCCTATGACCTGGCCAAGAACGTGAAGGGCATCGACTTCATCATCGACGGCCACTCCCACAGCGTGATCACCGCCGGCCCGAACGGCGAGGCCATCCAGTCCACGGGCACGGCCTTTGCCAACATCGGCGTCATCACCATTGACAACGCCACGAAGCAGATCGTCGGCAACGAGCTCAAGGGCATCTGGCACAAGGAGGAGGTCGAAGGCAAGGACGTCACCGTCGTTGACTACACAACGCGCGATGAGAAGGTCGCCGCGGCCGCCAAGGCCATCATCGACCCCATCGACCAGGCTTACGGTGAGAAGTTTGCCGTCAGCAAGGTCACGCTCAACGGCGCGAAGGCCCCCGACGGCAACCGTGACTCCGAGACCAACCTCGGCGACCTGATCACGGACGCCATGCTCTGGAAGATCCGCAGCGACGCCACGATCAAGGTCCCGGTGGAGAACGTGGTCGCCATCACGAACGGCGGCGGCATCCGCGCGACCGTCAAGGCGGGCGACATCACCAAGAAGGACATCAACACCGTGCTGCCGTTCGGCAACACGCTGGCAGTTGTTTACGTGACCGGCGCCGAGCTGCTTGAGGCGCTCGAGGCCAGTACTTTCTGCACGCCGGAATCCCTCGGCGGCTTCCCGCAGGCGGCGGGCGTGACCTTCATGGTCAAGACCTATGAGAAGTATGACGCGAATCCGGATCCCTATCCCAAATCCACCTACTACGGCCCGAAGAGCATCCAGCGCGTGACCATTGACAACGTCAACGGCAAGGCGTTTGACCCGACGGCTACCTACGCTGTCGTCACGAACAACTTCGTGGCCGGCGGCGGCGACACCTACTACGCCTTCGCGGCGGCGACCGACCAGTTCGACACCGGCCTGCCGCTGGACGAGGTGGTCATGGAATACATCACGAAGGAGCTCAAGGGCGTCATCGGCGAGGAATATGCCCTGCCGGGCGACCGCATCGTGAGAGCGGCGTCCGCTGAAGAGCTGGAGGCCCGCGGGACGTTCCTGGAGAATATGAGCCTGCTGTGTGACCTGACGGCGTACACGGAAGACTCCGTCCAGGGCGTGAAGGCGGCCTATGCGGCCTACAAGGCGGCGAAGACGACGGAAGCGGTCGAGGCGGCCACGGCCGACCTGCTCAAGGCCATGCCGAATCTGGTCTTTGTGCCCAACACCTTCACCGATGCGCAGAGCGGCTGGTACAAGGCGGCTGTCGATTTCGCACAGGCTTCCGGCCTGATGAACGGCATGACCGCGACCGAGTTTGCGCCGAACGTGACGACGACCCGCGCCATGGTCGCGCAGGTGCTCTACCGGCTCGCCGGTTCGCCGACCGTGGAGAGAACAGGCGCATTTGCGGACGTTGCTCCGGGTGCGTGGTATTACGATGCCATGCTCTGGGCCAGCAGCACCGGCATCCTGAAGGGCTATGAGGACGGCACGTACCGTCCGGCGCGGGCCGTCAGCCGTCAGGAGATGGCGACCATCCTCTTGCGCATGGCCGATGTGAAGCTCGGCGCGGATCTGGTCGATGCGGCTCTGGCTGAGATCGCGGACGGCGACAGCGTCGCTTCCTGGGCGAGAGCGGGCGTGGTGTTCTGCTACCTGGGCGGCATCATGAACGGCATGGATGCTACGCACTTTGCCCCGACGGGTATGCTCACGCGCGCGCAGCTTGCGCAGGTGTTCTTCAACCTCTACAACATCGGCATGGATGAAGTCATGAATTCCGGGGAAGATCCGGAGCCGGTTCCCGAACCGACTCCGATGGCCCTGGCTGCGTGATTTTTTGTATATGCATTTTTGGGAGGCTGCTTCGGCAGCCTCCTTTTGATCGCGGCCGGAACGGCTGCGGATGGATTGTGCTTGACAATTTCGGAAAACCTTTTACAATATAGGCGAACCAAGCGGACCGACACAACCAAGGAGGTTTTTGATTATGAACATGAACAAATATCTGGACATCGCACCCGAGGTGCAGCAGGCGCTCGCGGACGGCCGCCCGGTCGTCGCGCTCGAGAGCACGATCATCTCCCACGGCATGCCCTATCCGAAAAACGTCGAGACGGCCCTGCTCGTCGAGCAGACCCTGCGCGACAACGGCGCCGTGCCCCCCATCGCCATCATCGGCGGCCGCCTGAAGGCCGGCCTGTCCAAGGAAGAGATCACCTACCTCGGCAAGGCCGGGCGCAAGGTCGCCAAGGTCTCCCGCCGCGATCTGCCGGTCATCTGCGCGCGCGGCGCGGACGGCGCGACCACCGTTACCACGACGATGATGATCGCCCATATGGCGGGCATCCAGGTCTTTGCCACCGGCGGCATCGGCGGCGTGCACCGCGGCGCGCAGGAGACGTTCGACATCTCCGCTGACCTCGAAGAGCTGGCCAACACCTCCGTCATGGTCGTGTGCGCGGGCGCGAAATCCATCCTCGACCTCGGTCTCACGCTCGAATACCTCGAGACCCACGGCGTGACCGTCATCGGCTACGGCACGAGCGAGCTGCCCGCGTTCTACACGCGCAAGTCGGGCTTCGGCGTCGACTACGAGCTCGACACGCCGGAGCAGCTGGCTAAGGCGTTCCACGTCAAGCGTGAGCTGGGTCTGCGCGGCGGCTTACTCGTCACGAACCCCATCCCCGAGGAGTACTCCATGGACAAGGAAGTCATCGACAAGGCCATTGCCGAGGCCGTGGAGGACGCGAAGAAGGACGGCATTCACGGCAAGGCCACGACGCCGTACCTGCTCGCCAAGATCAAGGACCTGACTGGCGGCGACAGCCTGGATTCCAACATCCAGCTCGTGTTCAACAACGCGCGCCTCGGCGCGGCGGCGGCCGTGGAGCTCAGCAAGCTCGAAAAGTGAGATATTTTGTCATCTATCTCGCCGCGATCAATATTCTGACGTTCTGCGTCTACGGCGCAGACAAGCGCCGCGCCAAAATTCAGGGCGCGCGGCGCGTGCCCGAAAAGACCTTATTTGCACTCGCGCTGCTGCTCGGCAGCGCGGGTGCTCTTTTCGCAATGAGGGTCTTTCACCACAAGACGCGGCACTGGTACTTCCGGTTCGGCATTCCGGCGATCTTACTCTGTCAGATCGCGGCGGGAGTATATGTGTACGTGCGGTTTTTCGCGGCGTAAAAAATTTTGAAAAATTTGAGATTTTGTGAAACAAAATCGACGCTTTTTGCGTCTAATCAGTGAGACAAGGGAAGACGGGCGAACGGAAAGATAAAGAATTTATGAATTTTGCATTTTTCTGTTCCCTTATTCCCCGCGGCATGGTAAAATGCCGATGTATGAGAAAGGCTCTGTGCGCGCGGAGCCAAGATCGAAACAACAAGAAAGGATGAAGAAAATTATGAAGAAATTTCTCTCATCGCTGCTGGCGTTGACTATGATTTTAAGTCTGGTCATCGTTCCGGCACAGGCTACGGACACGATTTCCGGCGAGTCCAGCGTTACAAAGGGATCGCAGATAACCTTAACGGCACCCTCTGCCCCGTCAAAGGTTACTGTCGGTCAGACTGAGTATGACGTAAAGAGTGGCGCCGAGGTTGGTTATGCGTGGAGCAGTAGTTCCAATTCGGTAGCCACTGTTAGCGGCAGTTCTACGACTGGTACCGTAACGGGTGTTGCAGCCGGTAAAGCTACGATTACTTGTACGATGACGCTGACTTATATTAAAGTTGCAGCGGATAATTCCAAAACCCCTGCTGTTGCAGAGCAGACTGATACCACGCGAGTTAGTTATAACAAGGAAGTCACCGTTACCGACCCGCAGGGTGATTTCGCCAATGACATCAGCATCAAGGTTCAGGGCAATGAATACAAGAATGGCCTGAAGTACATTGGTGAAACACTTACTGAAAATGATATTGTTGTTGAGTTAAAGTCCACGGCAAGCAGCAAGTATAGCAATTTTACTGCTACCAAGAATGTTATCGTGAATAGCGCGACTATTCACGCTACTGCTACCCTCAAGGATAACACTTCTGTCACTTACGACACGACTATTACCGTGATGTATGCGACTGGTGCAGTTTCCATTAAAGCCGATGGTAAAAACACCGATCCCGCTACGCCTATTGTTGTCGTTTCCAATCAGGAAGTTGCATTAGCTGCAAGCTATGCTGGTAACGATTCTGCAACTTGCAAGTGGACTGGTAATGGCGGCTTTTCTCAAAACACCAGCAAGGCCCCCACTTGGACTGCGCCGGAGTCCTCTTCCAGCAGTGGTGATGAGTACACCCTCACTTGCACATTTACCGATGGTAGCGTTGTAAAAACTGGTACTGTCAAGTTCAAGGTTGTCAAGGATCACTATAAGGCAATGCCTGCGAATGGTAACACCAGCTTTGTCCTTACCCCGAACAAAAAGAGCGAGACGATTGCCACGCCTTACATTCAGGACACCAACCCCGGCGGCACTGTTTATACCTCCGGTGTTACTTTTGACAAACTGACTATCACCAGCGGCCGTGATGTCATCAGCGTTAGCGGCCAGACTATTCGCAGTCTCAAGAGCGGTACCGCTAAGTTTACTGCTACGGTTACGTTCAACGGCATTAAGTATACGACTGACGAATACACCGTTACCGTTACCGATCTCGACAAGACCTTGAGCGCCATCGACAATGGAGATGATGCTTCTTACAGCGAGACCGCTCTTAAGGATATCCTTGCAGATGTCGTCAACGCGGCTTACAAGCGTGACAATAGTGTCTCCACCATCAGCGCAAGCAACATCAGCACGGTGACGCTTGTCGGTTCTGATCCCACGTATCTTGAGTTCACCGAGTACCGCAGTAACAAGACCACGAAGGACTTCTCCGATGGCGTTACCATCGCTGCGAAGGCCGGTTATCTCGGCGAGAAGCAGACCAGCTTTGTTGTCAGCGCCAGAGATACCAAGAACAACATGACCCACACCATCACCCTCACTGTCCCCGTTAAAGGTGATGACTCCATCAAGGACACCGTTGCCGGTACTTCCGCGAACAAGGAAGTCTCCTTCACCAACGATGATTACGCCTACCTGTATTACAGCTACAGCAAGCCCACCTACGAGGGCTACTTCAACGGCAGAAAGGTCGACGGCTTTGAGTATCCCGTCAAGGAGAACAAGACCGTTACCGTTCCCGCTTCCAAGTTCAACAGCAGCAAGACCGTGACCCTCTATGTTGTCGGCGTTGACAGCAAGGGTGTTGCTTCCACCGGTACGATCACTGTTTCCCAGAAGTCCTACGACATCAACTACAATGTTGTCGCGGGCAAGAGCGTGACCTTCAACCAGAAGGACTTTGAGAGCTTCCTCGAGGATTACGCGGACGATAACGGCGATTACAACTCCCGCAAGGATGAGCTGTCCTTCGACCACGCCGTCCTGACCTCTTCCGTCCCCAGCACCAAGAACGAGGGCACGCTGTATGACGGCAGCACCGAGATCACCTCTTCCAACAAGAGCAAGACCAAGATGACCGACATGGACAAGGTCAGCTTCGACTCTGTTTCCAAGCCCAGCAAGGGCACCGTCACCCTGACCTTCAAGGTCTACGGTGAGGTCGAAAAGCCCAACAGCAGAAAGCCCGACGAGGTCAAGTATGACGTCAACGTCGTCATCAACGTCGTCAAGGAAGACATCACCTACACCGTCGGCATCGACGACACCGTCCAGCTGACCGCGCGCGACTTCGTCAACTTCCTGCAGGACGCCAGGACCTCTTACCGCAAGGCTGAGCTCGACTATGTCAAGTTCGACGTGAGCGGCAAGAACGTCTCCTCCTACGCTTACGGCGGCCTGTACCGCTCCTACAGCAGCTACTCCACCGGCAAGCTGGCCGACAGCACCGACAAGTTCTACTATGAGCCCTCCCGCACGCAGTATGACCTTGCGGATGTCGCCTACCACACCACCAGATGGGCCGAGGCCGGCAAGACCGTCTACATCCCCTTCACCGTTTACGGCACCAAGAACGAAGAGGCCTCCGGTACGATGGCTATCACCATCGCCCAGACGATGAACTTCATCGACGTCAAGCCCGGCGACTTCTTCTATGAGCCGGTCAAGTGGGCCGTGAACAACAAGATCACCAACGGCACGTCCAGCACGACCTTCTCCCCGTACAAGAACTGCAACCGTGCCGAGATCGTGACCTTCCTGTGGCGCGCCGCCGGCACCCCGGAGCCGACCGTCACCCGCAACCCGTTCACCGATGTGAACTCCGTCAGAGACGCCAGCTATTACAAGGCCATCCTGTGGGCCAGCCAGAAGGGCATCACCGCCGGTACCAACGCGACGACCTTCTCCCCGTATCAGGAGTGCACGCGCTCTCAGATCGTGACGTTCCTGTACCGCTACGCGGGCAAGCCCAGCGGCAACTACTCCAACCCGTTCAAGGACGTCAGCTCCGTGAACGAGGCGAGCTACTATAACGCCATCCTGTGGGCTGTCGGCAAGGGCATCACCCAGGGCACCAGCACGACCACCTTCTCCCCCTACGCCTCCTGCACGCGCGGCGAGGCCGTGACGTTCCTGTATCGCTACGTCAACGGAGTGAAGTAAATCACTTAAAAAGAAAGCCCCGCTTGGCGGGGCTTTCTTTTTAGGGTTTGCAGGCCGCTGCGCGCATAATTTGCCCGCCGCAGGCGGGCAAATTCCACACTTGCGGCCTGAGAGGTATTTTCCGCCACGCGCAGGTCGCGGCGGAAAATGATTTGAATTTATTTCGCCGCGGAGCGGCGAAACTCTGCGAGGCGTTTTGGGGGGCGCTGCCCCCCTTGCCCCCCCTGGGGCGGACGACGGGGGCGGTTTGGGGGCGTAGCCCCCTATCCCCCCAAAGGCCGACTGGCGGGCAGGTGGTTTTAGGCACATTTCCGCTTGTGCCAAAGCGGGAAGTGTAAACTTTCTGTGATATGGGTTTACGGGCGCGAAAAAAGCGTGTAGAATGGCAGCATCAAGATTTTAGGAGTGCTTTTTGTGAACAAATTCCGCGATGCCCTTTACCGCTTTATGTATGGCCGCAACGGCGTGGACGCGCTGAACTGGGCGCTCGTGATCCTTGAGCTGGCCGTGAGCATTCTGAGCTCGATCATCCGCGTGCAGGGCGTGTCGCAGGCGCTGTACTTTGTGTCGATGGTGCTGATGTTCATCGTGCTCATCCGCATTTTTTCGCGCAATCTCGCGCGCCGTCAGGCCGAGAACGCGAAGTTTCTGACCTGGTGGACACCGAAGGCGAACGCCATTCGCGGCGCGAAGGCCCGCCGCGCCGACAAGGCGCATAAGTACGTCCGCTGCTCCTGCGGCGCGTACTGCCGCGTGCCGAAAAACATCGGCAAGGTCGAGCTCACGTGCCCAAAGTGCGGCAAGAAAAAGGTCGTCAAAACGTGAAAGAAAAAATCCGTCCCGCGGGACGGATTTTTTTGTAAGAAAATCAATTCTCCGTCGTCTTATAGGCAGAAAAGGGGTGAGGGCGCTGACGAATTTTGAAGAGGTGTACGCCGTGTACTTCGACGACGTGTACCGGTATCTGCTTTCGCTGTCCGGAAGCGAGAGCGTCGCCGAGGAGCTGACGAGCGAGACGTTTTTCCGCGCGATGGACGCCCTCGGCCGCTTTCGGGGCGAGTGCAGCGTGCGCGTCTGGCTGTGCCAGATCGCGAAGAATCTCTATTATTCGCAGCTGCGGCGCGAGAAGCGGCTTGCCCCGCTCGAAGACTGCCAGATCGCCGAGGAGCGCCACGAGGAGGAGTTAGAAGATCACAGCGAGGCTGCGCGCATCCAGGAATTGCTGCACGCGCTCAGAGAGCCGTATAAGGAGGTCTTCATGTGGCGCGTGTACGGCGAGAAGAGCTTCCGCGACATCGGCGCGCTCTTCGGCAAGACGGAAAACTGGGCATGCGTGACGTATCACCGCGCCAAGCGCATGATCCGCGAGGGATTGGAGGACGACTGAAATGGACAAAACTTGCAGCATCGTGCAGGACCTTCTGCCGCTCTATGAGGAAGACATGCTGCGCGAGGAGACGAAGGAATTTGTGGACGGGCATTTAGCGCAGTGCGCGGCCTGCCGCGCCGAACTTGACGCGCTGAAGGCGGACGTGAAGCCCGCGCCCGTCAGCGCGCAGCCGCTGCGCGACTTGAAGCGGCAGCTTCGACGCAAGAAGCTGACCGCCGTACTGCTGGCCGTCACACTCGCGCTGACGCTGGCGACGGCGGGATTCGCGTATGTCACCGCGCCGCAGTATTTGCCGTACAGCGAGACAGAGTGGGCAATCTCGCGCTCGCCCCGAGCGCTCGCGGACGGCTCGGCAGCGGATGGGCTTTCTGATCTCAGCGGCGCGGAGAACATCGCCGTCAGCCTGCTCGTACCGGTCTCCGGCGCAGAGGTCACGAACACGCAGGACCCCAACAGCGGCAAAACCATCTACTTCATCACCGCATGGCGCACGCCGCTCGACACATGGCGCGGCGCATTCGACAAAACCGGGGGCGCCCCGAACACACACAGCGCAAATGATCGCACACAGCGCGAGGCGGACGCACTGCAAGGCGGGCTCGCCAAGGCGGAGTCCGCGCGCACGCTCTTCACGCTCGACGCCGCGAACTGCGCGGCAGTCTGCTATTCTCAGAACAACGGGCAGGACGATGTGCTGCTCTGCGGCAGCATGAACGGCGGCATCATTTCTCTGCCGCGGCTGGCGTTGGGCTATTACGTTTTGCTATCGTTAGCACTCCTTATTACGCTGGGTATTGCATTTTTCGCCTGCCGCAGGAAGAAAAAGGGCAAAGCGCTCGGCTATCTCGCGCTGATTCCCGCGAGCTATCTTGCCGGTCATCTGCTCGTCAAGGGTTTCACGACGACGAGCTACCAGATGCAGCGCGACTTCTCGCTCATCATCCTCGCCGCTGCGCTGATCTACGCCGCAGTCCTGCTGGCGAACAACCTCTGGCGGCAGAAGCGGGAGAAGGTGTAAAAGAGGAAGAGACGCATTCGCGTCTCTTCCTCTTTTACAATCAAATTTGAATGCTCAAGGCCCTTTGAGCAAAGCCGTGATAGTCCGCAAATGCGCTTTGCAGGCCGTTGATTCCCTGCGTTTCCCATCGGTCTGCCAGATACAGCATACCGCACATACAGGCAAACTTTTCATAGTACGATCCGCAGACCGCCTCTTCAAGAAACTGCTTTTGCCTGTCTGGGTCCGTCTCCGTAAGCGCGAGGCGCAGTTTGGCACGGCTTGCTGCTGCGACCTCGGTAAGCTGCGGTGTATGCCAGTCCACACAGTCGATTTCTGTCGCCTGATAGGAGAGAAGATGGGCGAATCCCTCATGAAATGTGTAAGCATCCAATCTTGTCAAATAGTCTGTACTTTCCAATGCGGCATCTGCCGCCGGATAGCGGTGTCCAATCAAGAGATGCGTAATCTCATGCGTCAGCAGATTCCGAATGATGCTGTCGAGCTGGTCGAGCTCCGCATAATTGCACCAACGGATGAGGTCAAAGATGAGATGTGCCTGCCCGTCGGGCGAGTGTGCCGCAACGGCGTCGTAAGGCTCGGGATAACCGACGATCAAATCAAGTGTCGGCTGTACCGCTTCCCAATCGGGGAAAAGCGCGTCCCAAATCGGGCGGTTGACGGGGACAAAGTGCGCAGCCGCTTCACAGATACGGCGTTCGAGCTTGCGCACAGTCTCTCGGAGAGCAAGATCCTCAGGCGACGGAGTAAATGCATTCCTGCCAAGATCTGACGAAACCGAGGTGTGTTCAAAGAGCCATGAAGCACGAAAAGCGTCGACGCAGCTGCTCTCGATATATGCCTGTGCGATCGAACTGTCAATCAGCATTTTCAGTCCCTCTCTTTACGAAAAACCTCTTTTGCCGTAACAGACAAAAGAGGTTTTTCCTTGTCAGGCGGCTTCAATTCGGATATTTCCCTTTTTGATGTAGAGAATTGCTGGTGCTGAAAACTACGCCTGTATTAATTTTGAAATATCTCTCAGCCATCCCCTACCATGGGATTATGGGCGACACGCGACATGACAGGTTTGATGCAATATGTGAGCAGAATATTAATTATTTCGCTTTCGGCAGTAGTTGTCATTCTGTGCTTTATGCCATACCGCATGAGGGCACTGACGGCTATGAATTTGCGCTCTGGATGGCAACGCGAGATTGACTTAATTTTATTTGTTGTATCTATTTTCGGTATCTTGGCGCCCAGGAAGGATAATGTCCATTTGCTGGACCGAGGAGGGGTTCAATATGAACCCACCAGAACAGCCCACTCTATCGGAGATTAAGCCAGAGAAAGAACAAGCAGGGAGCAGAAACTCATGTTTTTGTGCTTGCGGGGGCGGGCAAATTCAGCACCACAATTGATTGAAACGATCCCCCCCATCGGTCGACTGCCGGGGTAGGTGTTCATTGTATAACACAGGCGCTGTGACGAATTTGTGACACTTTCCCCGCACTTTCGCGGGGGAATTTCAATGCAGCTTCTGGTATGCTACAGACAAGGTTGAAACCCAACCAAAAATACTTCAAAAAGGAGCGTAACATACTATGAAAAAGAAAACGATTTTGAGCTTTGCACTGGCACTGGCATTGACGGTATCGGCCATCGGCACAGCAACCTCCGCCTTTGCCGCCACATCCGCACCAATGGAGCCTGTTACTAAAATTGCCACCGAGAATGAGGACGCCATCTGGGAGCAGATCGAGGCGGTGGAAGAGAAGAGCGACGCCATCTTCCAGAGAAACGCGGTGCTGTGGGAAAAGCTGGACGAGGTCTACAACGCCCTGCCCGACGACTACGACTTCACAAACTTTGACGAAGCGGCGTTTATCCGCAGTACCAACGCCCTGACGGAAGCGGAGAAGGAATCCCTTCTGGCAGACATCAAGGAACTGAACGGCCTCGACGCTGAGATGGAGGCACTGTACGCTCAGCTGCCCGCCTGCGACAATATGCCGCTTTACGAGAAGGCGCTGGAAAAGGCCGACCCCAAGGTACTGGATGAGATCGACACCCTGGAGCAGGAGTATGACCGTCTCTGCGAGAAGAACGCCGATCTGTGGGACAAGGTAGATGAAGCATACTTTGATCTGCCGGATGACTATGACTTCGACAACTATGATGAGGCCACCTTTATCCGCAGCCTGAGCTTCCTGTCCGACGCGGAAAAGGACGCGCTGATCGCCGACTACAACCGTCTGGTAGAGCTTGATAACCAACTGTGCAAGCTGTACGATACCATCTGGGGCAACACCGGCTGCGAGGGCGGCATCTGCCCCCTTTGACGGGAAGGCGATATTCTGATAGTATAAAATCAACATCGTGCCGATGCTGCGCCCACGCGCAGCATTTGGCGCTGCTTTCAAGGAGGACGCATGGGACATTCCATCTATTTGGCGGACGATGAAAAGAGCATCCGGGAGCTGCTCCATAGCTTCCTCGCAAGCGACGGATATACCGTGCGCTCCTTTGAAAGCGGTGACGCGCTGCTGGAGGCGTTTCGTCAGGAGCCTGCGGAGCTTGTAATACTGGACATTATGATGCCCGGCACGGACGGACTTACCGTGTGCCGGGAGCTTCGCTCTGTTTCCGACATTCCCATCATCCTGCTTACGGCCAAGGACAGCGAGCTGGACTACGTCATGGGCATCAGTCAGGGCAGCGACGATTATCTCACCAAGCCCTTTCGCCCGACCATTCTTCTGATGAAGGTGAAGGCGCTGCTGCGCCGCGTGGAGATGGACAGGGGGAAAACGGCGGCGGCAGAGGATGAGCTGCATTACGGGGATATCCGCTATTCCGCTACGGAAAACGCCGTCTTTTGCGGAAGCACGATCGTGGCGCTGACCCAGACCGAGCTGCGGCTGCTCAGCTATATGATGAAGCAGCCGGAAAAGGCCTATTCCCGCGAGGAGCTGCTCAGCGCGGTGTGGGGCTTTGACTCGGAGGTGGAGACCCGCGTGACCGACGAAACGCTGCGCCGTATCCGAAAAAAGCTGCTGCAAGCGGGCAGCACCGTCAGCGTAAGCACCATCTGGGGCTTTGGCTATAAGCTGAAGGGAGCGGAGTGTACATGAAAAACATCAAACTGCGGATCGTGTATCTGATCCTCGGCTCAGCTTTACTTCTGTCTGCCCTTTTTGTGCTGACGGTAAACGTGATCATCCCGTCTCACTTTGTAAACGAGGCAAAAAAGGCGCTCATCAGCGAGGCAGAGTATCAGAATCGAGCCATACCCTACACCTATGACGAACCGGACTATGACGAGAACTGGGAGGAGGGATACTTCTTTACCCCCAGCATCGTATTTTTGGAGCTGGAGGATGGCTACCGGCACAACACATGGAATCGGGATACCTACCGGCTGGAGAAAAAGCTGCTGGAATATTGTGCCGGACGGGATATCACACTCGGCCAGTGCTATACCTTCAAAACGGACAGGCATCACCTGATATTCATGTCCGTGCAGGAGGAGCAGGACGATTGGGAAAAGCCGTACGCCTACATCATGTACATAGACATCGGCCCAATCACCCGCTATATCGTAACGCTGAACTGGGCGTTCTTTGCGGTGCTGCTGGCGATCTCCTCCGTCATGTGCCTGCTGGGGTTCCGCTTCGGCCGGGACATTGAAAAGGAGGCGGAGCGGCAGCAGACCTTCTTCCAGAATGCCTCCCACGAGCTGAAAACGCCGCTGATGGCGATACAGGGCTATGCGGAGGGCATACAGGCGGGCGTGATGGACGCGGGCGGCGCGGCGGAGGTGATTTTGGCGGAAAGCGACCGCATGACGGAGCTGGTGGACGAGCTCCTGGACATCTCAAAAATCGATATGGGGCGGCAGCAGCTTGCCCTTTCCGAGATGGATGTTCGGGAGCTGCTCTACGACAGCATACGCGCCGTGGAGCCGACAGCCGCCGGAGGCGGCATCGCCATCGTGCCGGATTTCCCCGAAACGCCCATTATGGTCAGCTGCGACGATACCCGGCTGCGCAGAGCGGTCACCAATATTCTGTCCAACGGCGTACGCTATGCCCGCAGCGAGCTGCGCCTGACCTGCCGCACGGAGAAACGGCATGCGACGATACGGATACAGGACGACGGGGACGGTATTGCCGAGGAAGACCTGCCCCACATCTTTGACCGCTTTTACATGGGAAAAAACGGAAAATCCGGCATCGGCCTTGCCCTGACCAAGGAGATCGTTCACCTGCATAAAGGGACGATCCGCGCCTACAACGGAGAAACCGGCGCCGTTTTCGAGATATCCATTCCGGTGAGCAGATAAGAAGATCACCGCACTGCCTTTGGGCACCTTTCTTGAAAAAAGGACGGACTTAGAAAAGACTTTTGTTGATACCGGGTGGAGAGTTTCCTGTGATTTTCTCTTGTGCCGACATTGTTAGAATGGAGTACATCTATGGACTGCAAAGCAAAAAAATATCTGCATATTTATGACTGGAACTACTGGTGGGGCTATTACCGCTGCGGCAAGGACTGGGAGCCTTTCCACGCGGCTGAGTTTTCTCTTTCCGAGGACGAGGCGGGAGAGGCGCCCTTTTTCCACTTTGATTTCCATAACCTCCCCGCACTTCACCAGACCATTCGGGACGGTGAGTTTGTGGAGCCGGATAACCCGGATCATCCGCACTTTCTGGAGCAGGCAAGGCGGCTCAGAAGCGGTGAACAGGACTGGTTCGTCGGGGCGCTGTACTATCCGCTTTTTTCGCCGGAGATGCATTTCTGTAACGCCTCCGTCCGGAGCGGCGTCCCGCTGACACAGCTGCTTTCCCCGTCTGTACCGCCCTATTACGGGGTGATCTTTCTCCGGGAGGAGCGCCCCCTCACTCCGGAGGTGCTGACGCATTGGGCGGAGACTCTGTCCCAGCCCCTGTTCGGCCAGCAGTTTTCCTGCGAGCTTGCGCAAGTCCCCAGCCGACAGGAGGCGATGGAGCAGTTTGAGAATGAGATGCGGCTGACGTGATGAAATGTACGGTATCGTTTACCGCTGATTTCCTGTTGAAAAGCAACTGAGAGAGGCGTCTCTTGTGGAATTAAGACTCACGGAGCAGGAGGCTCTGACGCTGTATCGAATCATTCTGCGGTGGGATGAATTGGGCAGCTTGACCACAGAGGATGACGAGGAACGTCAGCTGCTATGGGATCTGTCCTGTACGCTGGAAAAAGAACTGGAGCCGGTGGATGATGCCGTGAAACGCAGACTGCTTTGACCGCGTAAGCGCCCACCGGTTCGAAGCCTTTGATGTGACGCTGTTTTCTTTGACGCTGACGGCTCTTGAACTGCCGAAAAGACGCCGGTGTCGCGGGATGATATTGACAAAGGGGGAAATGATGCTATAATATCTGCGAATAGTTCGCAGATTGGAGGACTGCTGATGTCAGGCTATAATACAAAACAGCGAAGAGCCCTGCTTACTTTTTTGGGGGAGCACCCGGACGAGCTGCTGACTGCGCGCCAGATGGCAGACGCACTGGCAGAGAAGCAAATCAGCCTCAGCGCCGTGTATCGAAATCTTGCGCAGCTGGAAGCGGAAGAAAAGGTGCGCCGCAGCGCCAAAAGCGGGTCGCACGAAGCGTTTTATCAGTATCTTGACGCCAAGGGCTGCAAGGGCGCGCTGCACATGAGCTGTGTGAAGTGCGGAAAAACCTTTCACATGGCCGACAGCAACGCCGCACTGTTTGCAAAGCACCTGGCGCAGAGCGAGCAATTCACGCTGGACACAGCCGACACGATCCTCTATGGGATCTGCTCGGACTGCAAGGAAAAATAACGAACAGAAGGGAGGACAGACCATGACAAAGAAGCTTTGTTTTATGACGCGCCTGCTGGCGGCCGTGCTGGCCGTTGTCATGCTGTCCTCTGCAATCTATCTTGCGGTCGAAGCCAACCATGACTGCTCTGGCGACGACTGTGCCATCTGCCGCCAGATCAGCATCTGCGAGAATCTGCTGAAATCTCTGGGGCTTGCCGGTGCTGCCGCGGCGATCACTGCTGCGTTTACATATACCGTGTGCAGGGCGATCCTGCCCTGCGCAGAGACGACCGACACACTGACGCTTGTTGCGCTCAAGGTAAAGCTTTCGAATTAAAAACAGGACTTTTACAAGGGCGAAGTCTATCCGTTTTCGGATAGGCTCTTGCGGTTTTGCCGCTGCCCTTGTATTTTTGCGCCTATTTTTCAAAAATTCGGAGGTTTTATTATACTATGAAGAAAATGATTCCCCTGTTTCTTGTGCTGACCATGGTGGTCGGCCTGCTTGCCGGCTGCGGCAAAAAGAATGCCGCAGAGACGGGCGAGAGCGATTCCAATAAACTGAGCGTTGTCACCACCATTTTCCCAGAATACGACTGGGTCAAGGAAATTCTCGGCGACAAGGCCGAGAGCACCGACCTGACCATGCTGCTGGACAACGGTGTTGACCTGCACAGCTACCAGCCCACGGCGGATGACATCGTCAAGATTTCCGACTGTGACCTCTTCATCTATGTGGGCGGCGAGTCCGATAAATGGGTGGATGACGCGCTGAAGGAAGCCACCAACAAGGATATGAAGGTCATTGATCTGCTGGAGGTGCTGGGCGATTCCGTGAAAACAGAAGAGACCGTTGAGGGTATGCAGGAAACGGAACACGCCCACGACCACAGCAAGGAGGTTTCCACCTTTGAAGATCATGAGGTTCAGGACAGAAGCCTGTCCGACTGGGCGGGCGGTTGGCAGTCTGCCTACCCCTTTGCGCTGGACGGAACGCTGGACGATGCCTTTGCAGCGATGGCAGAGGAAGGCGAGATGACCGCAGACGAGTATAAGACTTACTATCAGAACGGCTACAAAACGGACATTACCAATATTGACATTGCGGGCGACCACATTGCGTTCACCTATGAGGACGGCGAAAAGGTCGGCTCTGACTACAAGTATATCGGTTATTACATTCAGAACTGGTCTACCGGCACCAAGGCGGCCATGTATCGCTTTGAAGCGGTAGACAGAACCTCCGGCGCACCGGTCTACATCGAATTCAACGACCACATGATCGAATCAGCTGCGCCTGAGCATTTCCACATCAGAATGAGCAACGAGAGCTTTGACGCCATCGTTGATCCGGAAAAGTCGTGGCCGACCTTCTTCCCAGCTGATATGACCGGTGAGGATCTCTGCGAGCACATGGAGGGCCACGGCCACGACCACGACCACGAGGAGGAAGCTGACGAGCACGTCTGGCTGTCCCTGAAGAATGCCAAAACGCTGGTTGCCGCGATTGCCGATGCCTTGCAGGAGCTTGACCCCGATAACAAGGATACCTACACCGCCAACGCCTCTGCCTATATCGAAAAGCTTTCCGCGCTGGACGGCGCGTACCAGTCTGCCGTGGACGGTGCGGCGCGCAAGACCGTTCTGTTCGGCGACCGTTTCCCCTTCCGCTATCTGGTGG
>ENA-OOZG01001232-OOZG01001232.1-human-gut-metagenome-genome-assembly--contig:-NODE-1232-length-18841-cov-5.517460_pt1 | contig 18841 bp, 17 predicted proteins | sample MGYA00241706_ERZ501384 | MGnify/ENA primary metagenome ERZ501384 (study PRJEB25962, sample SAMEA2042742) | human gut metagenome | biome: human gut; feature: human-associated habitat; material: faeces...
TGGACGCATTCCGCCACAAAAATGCCCGCCATAAACGAGATCACCGGCACAAAATAGCGGAAAACACCTGCCCAGTCGCCTGCAAAAAGGTGTGTGCTCATCAGCACGATGTTGCCCGTCTGCGCGTTGGCAAACACCTTGTCGCGGCAGCAATAGGTATAGGCGTCCTGCAATCCGCCGGATAAAATGATAAACGCGGACATCAGGAACGAATCGGACATCTGCCCGTACGGTCGATCAAGCTGCATGGTTACATTTTGGCTCCTGTTCGTTAAAATTCCGCCATGATTATACGGCGGTGGCCGCGCTTCGTCAAGCGGCTTTTGCGCGCAAGCCTCTTTGGTTTCATGAGGCGCAGCGTGTTCTTCCTGCTCACAAAGTGCGTCAGCATCACGAGGAACGACACCGCCGAGCCCAGCGCCGTGGCAAGACCCGCGCCGTAAACGCCCATATCGCATGGGAAGACGAAGAACCAGTCGCCGAACACATTGAAGATGCCGCCCGACAGCACACCAAGCGTCGCAAGTGCGGGCGCGCCGTCGTTGCGCAGAAATGCCGCAAGCATCTGATTGAAGAGGAACAGTGGGAATACAACTTTAACGGGGATCATGTACCGCTGCGCGAGGGCGAGCAGCGTCTCATCCGCGCCGAAAAACGTCAAAAGCGGGCGCTCAAAGAGGATCAGCCCGATCCACGCGAGCGCCGCCGTGCCGTCGGGGCCCTGATACTGCCCGACCATCGCCATATCGACGATGCCGTAAATGCTGGAGATCAGCGCGCTGCCGAACGCCGCCGACAAGTATTTGAAGTAAAGCGTTTTGATATTTCCACGCAAAAGATCCATTGTCGTTTCCTCCTGTCAACAAAAAAAGCCGGATAAGGAACAGGCATTTCCGCCTGCGCCTTATCCGGCTGCCGTTTCTTTCGAACAGCACGCCCTCCAAGCGAGCAAGAGGGACTATAGCACAAGAAAGCGGCAATGTCAAGCCGCGACGATCTCCCTCCTTTTTCCTTTCTGAATTTTCCGTGGACAATTTCTTCCCGATGGGGTAACATCATAGAAAAACAGGAAACGGAACACTTTTTCATGGACAAGTACAGCATCTTAAAGCAATATTACGGCCACAGCGCGTTTCGCGCGGGGCAGGAGGAACTCATCGACTCCATTCTCTCCGGGCGCGATGCGCTGTGCGTCATGCCGACGGGCGGGGGCAAGTCGCTCTGCTATCAGATCCCTGCGCTGCTCCTGCCGGGCATCACGCTCGTCGTCTCGCCGCTCATCTCGCTGATGAAGGATCAGGTCGCAGCGCTCAAGAGCGCGGGCGTTCCCGCGGCGTACATCAACAGCTCACTGACAGGTGAGCAGATCCGCACGGTCTACACCCGCACGCGCAAGGGTGCCTACAAGCTCATCTACGTCGCGCCCGAGCGGTTGGAAACGAACAGCTTTTTATCGCTGATGCAGGAGATGGACGTGTCATTTCTCGCTGTGGACGAGGCACATTGCATTTCGCAGTGGGGACAGGACTTCCGCCCGAGTTACCTCGGCATTGTCGATTTCATCAATGCCCTGCCGCGCAGACCCATTGTCGCGGCCTACACCGCGACGGCGACAAAGCAGGTGCAGTCTGATATCCTGCGGCTCTTGCAGCTGCAAAGCCCGTACCGCATCGTGACGGGCTTCGACCGTCCGAACCTCTATTTCGACGTGCGCCGCCCGAAAAACAAGTTTTCCGCCCTCGCCGCACTCATTGACGAGCGAAGAGACAGAAGCGGTATCGTCTACTGTGCAACGCGCGCGACGGTCGAGCGCGTGTGCGACAGCCTGTGTGACCGCGGCATCGCCGCCACGCGCTATCACGCGGGCCTCACGGACGAGGAGCGGCAGCAGAATCAGGACGATTTTCAGTTTGACCGCAAGACCGTCATGGTCGCGACGAACGCCTTCGGCATGGGCATCGACAAGTCAAACGTCAACTTTGTCATCCATTACAACATGCCGAAGAGCCTTGAGGCCTACTATCAGGAGGCGGGCCGCGCCGGACGCGACGGCGAGAATGCCGACTGCGTCCTGCTCTTCGCGCCCGCTGACGTGGAAACCGCGCGCTTTCTCATCGAAAACGGCGGAGCCGACCAGCTTTCGGAGGAGGACGCTGCGCTTGTGCGCAAGCACGACTACGAGCGCTTACAGGCGATGACGGGGTACTGCAAATCCGTCGACTGTCTGCGCGGGCGGCTGCTTGACTACTTCGGCCAGATACACCCCGCAAGCTGCGGGAACTGCTCCAACTGTAAAGCGACCTACCAGACCGAGGACATCACGCTCTCGGCGCAGATGATCTTATCGTGCGTCATGCGCATCCGCGAGCGGCTGGGGTACTACGTCGGCAAAACGCTCGTCATTCAGGTCCTGCGAGGAAGCCGCGACCAGCGGCTTTTGTCGCTCGGCCTTGCGAGCCTGTCGACCTATGGTCTCATGGATAAGACGTCGCCGAGCGTCATCGAGCGGTACATCGAATACCTCGAATCCGCGGGATATCTCGAGGTCGACCAGCACTATTCGACGCTCCGGCCCACAAAAAAAGCATCCGCCGTGCTCTTTGACGGCGAATGCGTGCTGATGCAGAAGCGGGTGGAACCGAAGACAGCGAAAAAGTGCCCGCGCGGCGCGTTTTCGGACGAATTCGAGGAAACCAGCCTTTACGAGGCGCTGCGCGCCCAGCGCGCGGAGCTTGCCAAACGCGAGAGCGTTCCCGCCTACGTCATCTTTTCGAACGCGACGCTCGCCGACATGGCGGAGAAAGCGCCGCGCTCGCTCTCAGAGCTTCTTGAGGTCTCGGGTGTCGGCGAGCGGAAGGCCTCCCGCTACGGAGAGGCCTTCCTGCGCACCATTGAGGAGTATATACAGCAGCAGGGGTAAAGCGGGCTCACTTCAGCACCGTGCCGTCGGCCAGCGTGATGGTATAGCCGTTGAACAGGATATCGCCCTCGGCGAGGTCGCTGAGCTCGATGCTCTCGTCATTTTTTGTAATTTCCGCATTCGCGAAGTCGAGCGTCACACTCTCCTCGCCCGCGGTAAAGCTGCTGCCGCCCATGCCGCCGGGGGCGCTGCCGCTCGGGGCCTCGCCATCAGGTTTCTCTGGAGGCTGGCTGCCGGAATCACCGCTCTGGCTGTTGGAAGAACTGTCCTGGCCGCTCGGCATCTCGGGCGGCTGGCTGTCGGTGCTGCCGCTCTGGCTGTCGGGCTTTGCGGGCGGCTGACTGCTGTCGGACGATGCATGATCCTCACTGCTGCTGTTGCCGCTCTGCGTTTCGCCGTCCAGCTTGTCGGGCGGCGTCTGGCCGGAATCGGAACTGTCAGACACGTCATGGGACAGCATACCGCCCTCGCTCAGCTCACCGAGCTGCATCGTCACGGCAGTGCCATCAATATCGGTGATCTCGCCGGTGATCGTCTGGCCGGAGTAGTCCGATGTTTTGCTGCCGCACGCGGCGAGCGACAGTGTCAGCGCCGCCGCACAGAAAAGAGAAAGAATTTTTTTGCCTTTCATCAAAAATGACCTTCTTCGTCATTGTGTATCCCAAATGCTTCCGCGGGGCTGTCGTTTTTCGCTTTCCCCTTGGAACGAGGCCATTATTGCCCGCCAACCTAAAAGAAAACTAAAGGAAAGTTTGAACATTTTGTTTTTCACGAAAACGCAAAAAGCAGTGCCGCCTGAAATCAGGCGGCACTGTTCCTATTGATATGATGTTCCCACCGGCGCGGCACAAGCGGTTAGTTCGCTCTAACTCACAGTCTTTTGAAAAGCCGCCGCAGGGCAGCTTTCCAATATATCCTGCTTTCCCGCTTGCCTTCGGGAAGGTGATCGACCGTGCGTATTGTAGCACAGCGATTTTCGCATTGCAAGAGCGGTTTTCAAATTTTTGCGATATTTTCTTTGCTACATACGCTTTCTCGCCCCGTCCGCTGCGACAGACTGTTCCCATTCTGTGTCCCGCGGCACTTGCATCCCGCGGCTTTCGCTGGTATACTATGTTCATAAGTTAGATGCATTTAACAGAATTGATATTTCACACAGGAAAGACGGTGAACGACATGGAAGCATTTTACGGCATTTTGATCCCGTTTCTCGGCACGTCGCTCGGCGCGACGTGTGTGTTCTTCATGAAAAAGTCGCTCAGCGACGCTGTGCAGCGCTCGCTAACAGGCTTTGCCGCGGGCGTGATGGTCGCAGCCTCGGTGTGGAGCCTGCTGATCCCCGCCATCAAGCAGTCGTCGGCGATGGGGAAACTCTCGTTTCTGCCGGCGTTTCTCGGCTTTTGGGTCGGCATTCTCTTTTTGCTGCTGCTCGACCACGTCGTCCCGCACCTGCACGCCAAGAGCGGGCAGGTCGAGGGGCCGAAGAGCCAGCTCCAGCGCACGACGATGATGGTGCTGGCCGTCACACTGCACAACATCCCCGAGGGCATGGCCGTCGGCGTGGTGTATGCGGGCTATCTCTCCGGCAGCGCGCAGATCACGGCGGTGGGCGCGCTGGCGCTCTCACTCGGCATCGCGATCCAGAATTTTCCCGAGGGGGCGATCATTTCGCTCCCGCTGCGCGCCGAGGGCATGGGCAAAGCAAGAGCTTTCTGGGGCGGCGTGCTCTCGGGCATCGTCGAGCCCATCGGCGCGGTGCTGACGATACTCGCCGCATCGCTCATCGTTCCGGCGCTGCCGTATCTTCTGAGCTTTGCCGCGGGCGCGATGCTCTATGTCGTCGTCGAAGGGCTGATCCCCGAAATGTCGCAGGGCGCGCACTCCAACATCGGAACGGTGTTTTTCGCCGTGGGTTTCAGCCTGATGATGGTGCTGGACGTGGCGCTGGGATGAAATACGGCAGGAATGCAAGCAGGAGGCGATACCAAGCGGTACGCCTCCTGCTTTTTATGCTGACGCCAGCCTTGCGCCTATTTTTCCACCCGAATAAGATTGCTCTCATACGGCCGCTTGCCGGAGAGCACTTCGTCGTAAAAATTCTGCTTCCAGTCGATGTAGGCGACGCTGTCCTGCAATTCCCGAATGCCTGCGCGCAGCGCCTCCTGCTTCTGCGCCAGCAGGATCTTGCGCTGCGGGATGGTGCGCTCGCCTTGCAGGCAGAGGGCGAGGTAGTCCTCCATCTTCTGAATGCTCATGCCGCATTTTTTCAAGCACGTCAGGCTGCTGATCCACGCGACGTCCCTCATGGTGTAGCGCATGGTAATCCCTCTCTGCTGCGTAAAAATTGTGTTTTTTCCTCAAAAACCTCTTGACCGGTTGTTACAACCGGTATTTATAGATGAAAACAACCTCTCCGATGATATCAATGAGGCCGTTATGCGCAGCGTCATCCACAACATCCGCATTTTGCTGACCGATCCTGAAAATTACGACGCCAGAAGCGAAGCTGGCGTGGGCGTCCGCCATGGCAGAGAACGGCATGCTGAAGATCGGCAAGGTCACGGATTTTCAGGCGCATCAGATCCAGCATCAGCTCGGCGCTTACACCAACTGCAACCACGGCTCGGGTCTGGCGGTCATTCATCCCGTTCTGTACCGCCATATCTACAAGTCCGGCGCGGCGCGGTTTGCACGGTTTGCGCAGAATGTCTGGGGTATTGCACCCAGAGACAGCGACGAGGAGACGGCTGCCGCCGGTATCGACGCGCTGGCCGCGTTCATCAAGGAGATTGGCCTGCCGACTACCTTTACCGAGCTTGGCATCCCCGCCGACACCGACTTCCGCGCCGTGGCGGATTCTACCAACATCACCGCTGGCTGCTGCAAAAAGTTGACGCACGACGAGATCTACGAAATTTTGAAGGAGTGCCTGTGAGTATCCGCGCTTTTCGCAGCAAAACAAAGCATTCTTTGCGCTGTGCTCCATTTTTGACTTTTCTGCCTCTTGCATTTGGCCCAAAGCGTGATATCATAGGCCAGACAAATTGCGGAAAGGGGCAGTAGAATTGAAAGCTGCATCGCAGAAAAAATCATTGGATATGCTCCACGGGACGCTCTGGGATAAGATCCCGCGCTTTGCCGTTCCGGTGGCGGCCACGGCGATTTTGAGCCAGCTGTTCAACGCCGCGGACATCGCCGTCATCGGCAACTTTACCGGCGAGCTCCGCACTGTGGCGGTCGCGGCGGTCGGCACGAACAGCTCAATCATCAGCCTGATCGTCAACCTGTTCATCGGCATCGCGTTGGGCGCAAACGTGACGATCGCACACGCCATCGGCGAAAAGAACGACACGATGGTGCACCACGCGGTGCACACCTCCATCGTCGTGGCGGTGCTGGGCGGTTTGATCGCGGCGATCATCGGCGAGCTGTTCGCCGTTCCGCTGCTGAATCAGCTGAATGTGCCGGACGATGTGTTTCCGCTGGCGCTGCTATACCTGCGCATCTATCTTGCGGGCCTGCCGGTGATCCTGCTCTACAACTTTGAGGCGGCGGTCTTCCGCAGCGTGGGCGAGACGAAAATTCCGCTGATCGCGCTGACGGCCTCCGGCGTTCTGAACGTGATCCTGAACCTTTTTTTCGTGGCCGCGCTCCACATGAGCGTGGACGGCGTCGCGATCGCAACGGTGCTGTCGAACGCGGTCAGCGCGGCGATCTTGTGGGGTTTCCTGCTTAAAACGGACAAGGTCATCCGCCTTGAGCCGAAAAAGCTGCGCATCGACGGGCTGTGCCTCAAGCAAATTCTGCGCATCGGCGTTCCCGCGGGTGTGCAGAGCGCGATGTTCTCCATCGCGAATATCGTCATTCAGGGCGCGATCAACAGCCTCGGCACGGTCGTCATGGCGGCATCGAGCGCGGCCTACAACATTGAGGTCATCACCTACGATATCCTCAACTCCTTCTCGCAGGCCTGCACGACATTCGTCGGGCAGAACTTCGGCGCGGGCGAGATCAAGCGCTGCAAGAAAACGCTGCTGCTGTGTCTTCTCGAGGGCATCATCAGCCTCGGCGTCGCCATCGCTCTGATCCTCTTTTTCGGAAAGTCGCTGCTCACCATCTTCAACGGCGACCCGCAGGTGGTAGAGACGGGCTATATTCGCCTCATGCTGATCATGCCGTCGCACCTGTTCAGCCTTTGCTACGAGGTGCTTTCCGGCTACCTGCGCGGCTTTGAAATTTCACTGCCGCCCGCCGTTTTGACGATGCTGGGCGTCTGCGGCGTCCGCCTGAGCTGGCTGCGCTGCAATGGGACGACCTCGATTTTGAAACGGGCTTCCCGCAGTACAAGACGTTTATGAACATCATGCTGGTCTTCCCCATCAGCCTTGCGACCACGGCGCTTCTAATGCTGGCAGCGGTGCTGTACTTCCGCCCCTCGCGCCGCTATGCGCATCTGCAAAAGAGTGATGGCGCGGCTTCGGCAAAAATCGAAGGATAAGACCATTCCCAAAATCGACAAAGCAGGGCGCTTGCCTTTTAGGCAAGCGCCCTGCTTTACTTTTTTGATGGGGCAGCCGTTTCTAAATCGCGGATGGGAAATTTTCACATCAGCTCGCGCGTGAAATCAAGCACGCACTCGCGCAGACGCAGAATTTCCTCTGGCGTGTTCTTGCTCAGGTGCATACCGATGCCGAGCTCCCGTCCCGTTTTCGGGCTGACCGGCAGCGTCTTTACGCCGTGCGTCCGCCCGCGCATCATGATCTCCGTCATCATTGTGATGCCAAGGCCCTTGCTGACCATGCGGATGACCGTTTCATCGTCCACATGGCAGGGGCGGATATTCGGCTTCACCTTTTTGGGACTCAGCGCAGCGTTCACGTCGATGTCGAAGCGCCCGTAGGGCATCAGGAATTCTTTTCCGTCGAATTCCTCGATGGGGAAGGTCTCTTCGCTGCCGGCGGGATAGTCCTCCGGCAGGATGGCATACATCGCGTCGTAGTAGAGCGGTGTCCAGTCGCAGTTGATGTGGCTCTGCCGCGCGGCAAAGATGACGTCCGTGCGCCCCTCCTCCAGCAGCTCAAAGGGTTCGAGCTCGTGGTCCACCATGCGAAGATCCACGTCGGTCTCCGGACACACGCGGCGGAAGCGGTACAGAATTTCCGGCATCCAGTGCATGGCAAGGCTCGCATAAGCGGCGATTCGGATCGTCGCCGTCCGCTTTTGCGTGATGGTCTCGATCTGGTTTTCGAGCTTCGCCGTCGCGCTGAGGTATTCGCGGATCGCGGGCAGCAGCGCCTCCCCGTCCTCTGTCAGCGAAATACCGCTGTGGTCGCGCCGGATGAGCTTCATGCCGATCTCGCGCTCCAGACCGTTGATGAGGTGCGTCAGCCCCGACTGTGTGTAGCCCACGACCTCAGACGCTTTGGAAAAGCTGCCGAGGTTGACGGCGGTCATCAGAATTTCAAATTTTTTGCTGTCCATATCCCCACTCCTATAAAGGGTATTTTGATTTGTAATATATCTATTATAACCGAGCGTTTCTCTTTTTCAAGTGCAGGGTGTAATATTTTCAACACAAAGGAGTTGATTATCCCATGACTACTAAAAAATTGACCTTCCGGCAGAAGATTCTCGTCGCCGGAACGCTGTTTGGAATGTTCTTCGGCGCGGGCAACCTGATCTTCCCCGTACATCTCGGCCAGATGGCCGGCCGCAACGCGGTCGTCGCCATGATCGGCTTTATCATCACGGCGGTCGGCATCCCCATCTTCGGCGTCGCCGCCATCGGCATCACGCATTCCGACGGCCTGCAGACGCTCTCGAGCAAGGTCGGCAAGGGCTACGGCATTTTCTTTACCTGCCTTCTGTACCTGACCATCGGCCCGCTCTTCGCCATCCCGAGATGCGCGACCGTTTCGTTCACAACCGGCATCACGCCCTTGCTGGGCGCGGATTCGCCGGAGTGGCTGTATCTGCTTGTCTTTTCGGCGGCGTTCTTCGCCTTCGTGCTGTTCTTCTCGCTGCGCCCCGGTAAGATCACCCTCTGGATTGGCAAGATCATCAATCCGCTCTTCCTGTTCTTCTTCGCAGTGCTGATCATCGCGGCGCTGCTCTCCCCCGGCGCAGCGATCTCCTCGGTCGAGCCGACGGAGGCCTATCAGAACGGTTCCTTCTTTCCCGCGCTCATTGAGGGCTACGGCACGATGGACGCCATCGCCGGTCTCGCCTTCGGCATCGTGGTCATCGACGTCATTCGCCGCATGGGTGTCGACAACGACGACATCATCGCCGAGGACGTGCTCTCCTCCGGTCTTCTTGCCGGTGCGCTGATGGCGCTGATCTACGTGCTGTCCATTCTGGTCGGCGCGCAGTCGAGAGGCATTTTCGAGCTGTCCGAAAATGGCGGCATCGCCCTCACGCAGATCGCGGGTCATTACCTCGGCGGCGTGGGCCAGTTTATCCTCGCCTTCACCATCACCTTTGCCTGCCTCAAGACCTCCATCGGCCTTGTCACGGCCTGCTCGGAAACGTTTGTCAAGATGACGAACGGCAAAATTTCCTACCGCACCTGGGCGATCCTCTTCACGGTGTTTTCGTTTGCTGTTTCCAACATTGGACTGAGCGCCATCATCGAGTATTCCGTCCCGATGCTCATGCTCATCTATCCCCCGGCCATTGCACTTATCCTGCTGGCCTTTATCGGCAAGTTCTTCGCTCATGACCGTGCCGTGTATGTCGCAACGATGATCGGTACATGGGCAGCTGCTATTTTCGACTGCATGAAGACGCTGCCCGCGTCGGTGCAGACTTCGCTCCGCCTCGATGTGCCTATCGCCTTTGCGGAAAAATATCTGCCGTTGTTCGACAAGAACCTCGGCTGGCTGCTGCCTGCACTCGTCGGCTTTGCGATCGGCATGGTCATCCGCTCGAGCCGGAAGGGCACGCTCATCCCCCAGGCCTGACGAACCAAATTAAAGTAAAAACACACCGCACAGCAGATCCATTTCTGCCGTGCGGTGTCATTTTTTCAGCGGCTCTGAAAACGGAGAATCAGCAAGCTGCCGAGGTTCACCAGCAAAATCGTCGCGGCCCATGAAAGAGGGAACGCATGGTACAGCATCGGGAGCGTTGGATGCGCACAGCATGGGAGATAGATTATGTGCAGTCCTCCATCAAAGATGCTCGCCGATCTGGAGCAAAAATGGGGCATGACGCTGCTGGAGCGCAGTAAAAGCGGCGTCTGCCTGACCTCCGCTGGGGAGCCGGTCAGGCCGTTTTTGCTGCTGGAGCACAGCGGAAAAGCCGAGGTCTCCGACTTGCTGGAGCGCGCTCATGTGCAGTCGGACATCCACTTCACCGCCTGGGAGGATTTTGCCATCACGGTGATGGTGGAAAGGGGGCTCGGCGTCAGCATCCTGCCAGGCCTGATCTTGCAGCGCATCCCGTACAAAATCGAAATCCGCTCCTGCAGCAGCCCTATTACCACCCAATCGGCCTTGCTATGAAGAAGCAGGCCCACCCGACACCCGCCGTGCAGAAGTTCATCGAATACCTTCCATCGCAGGAAGTAGCGAAGTAGGCTACAACAGCGGCGCCGACGGGCGAAAGCTGGCAAAATCACCGTTTCCGTATTTTGACAACAAAAAAGCACCGAAAACCGAAGCTTTCGATGCTTTTGGAGCTGGTGGTGTGACTCGAACACATGACCTGCTGATTACGAAGTGTATCGGGGCGCTCCATTTGACGGTTTTCAGGGATTTTGGAGCCTTTCCGCTCGGTATATTGTGGGAGGTACGTCCTATCCTCTCCATTGTTTTTGTCCGCTCATTTCCCCGTGTGGGTCACGGTGTGGGTCAAGCAGACGTCTCTGCGTCAAAGAAGCCGCGGACAGGCTTCGCCGTCATATTTCGTTTTGCCATTTCTCTCTCATAATTGATTCGGGTAATCTCTTCAATAAAAGCCTTCTGCTCCTCGCTGGCTTTCGGCCACGACACGCCGAATTTCCGGCACATCGCAAAAAAGATACGATACCATAATCTGTCTTCTTCCGTTTCATGTGTAAAGTACCATTTCGCATCTTCCATAGTCAGCCCTCCTCTAAATAAGATACAAAAATATCTCTGGCAGCCTCGTCACAAATCAAATACCGCGGTGCCGCGCCTGACTCTCCATATAGACAATGTGGACGGTAACCACATCTTCGCTGATCTCATAAGCTCCCAAGGTCACCAATTCGCCAACCCGCGTTTTCAGCCCATAGACATCGAATTTACCTTTTGAGATATATTCGCTGGTCCAATCCGTCTGCCACCGCGCTCCGTTGTCGTTGTCACGGCATCCTGCGGTGTCACCGGTTCAATAACTACAGGCACCTGCTGATCGGCGGCATCATAAACAGACGGTCGAAACTGCACAGTCCTCACCTCTTAAGTAGCATACCACAGTTTCTGCAAAAAATGAAGTGGCAAATTGAATCTGACGCAGTCAGGCTTTTCATTCCAAAAACGCACCGCTGCAAACAAAGAGTACAACTACCGCCCTATCCTCTCCATACAACAAATCAGTAGACTGTAACAATCATCTTAACTTTGCTGAATTGACAAAATCTCAATTTACAGCACAAATCAAAATAAAACTCGGTATCCTGCTAACTGCAGTCGCATAAAACAGGATACCGGGTTTTGATTATTTATATTCTGACATCTGTCTGTGGGATTGTAGGCAGTGTCTGCAACACCATAGAACGCTACCGTAAAGACCCGGAGGACAAGACAAAGTGGGTCGTGGATGAAGCGGCGGCATTGGTAGTCAAGCACATTTTCAAGCTGTGCATGGAAGGGAGAGGCCAGATGCAGATCGCAAAGCTCTTGCAGGAGGAAAAGGTACTTAACCCTACCGCCTACAAAAAGCGCGAGGGCATCAAGACACCCAGCCCGGAAACCGCTGATCCGTTGGTAGCATCTGGAACCGCCCCGGGCGCAAGCGATACGTGCGCTTTCTGCCGGTTACCCGGACCAGAAAGCAGGTTCAAAATCCAATTGTTGCAAATACGTCGCCGGATTCATATTTTCCTTAGCAGAGTCTTAGTTGGTCCCCATTTGCTGCCCGAAAATATCTCTCGCTTTAAGCGCGATGGATACTTTTTCAATAAATTCATAGTCATCTAAATTCAGCAGGTTTTTTGCCTGACCGATTCGAAATCGGACTGTATTTTCATGTTTCCCCACCTTGCCTGCCGCTCTTTTGACATCTCCATTGCATTCAAGGTATACAGAAACTGTTTCCAAGAGATCCTGCTTTATTAGCGGGTCAAGAATGCTGCTGCAAAAATTCCTCAGAATTTGATGATTCTTCAGCGGTAGCAGCAACTGATAGACAGACAGCGCATCATATCCCATTGGGGATTTTCCCAATACTCCTCCTATTTCGTCCGCCGAAAGGGCCTGGCGAAATGCAGAAGAAAACTGCTTTACGCCCACCGCAGCCGAGCTGTAGCCCATGGAATGCTCTGGCACATAATAGGAAAAAATGGGCATCATCTGCTGCAGCATACTGCTGATTTCTTTCTGCCCCTGACAAGGCAGCACAAAAAAGACTCCTTCCAAATATTTAAATAGGGGCACTTTAAATTGTATCGCCACATCTTTCTTCAGCATTTGAAGCCGCCGATGACTCAGCCCCTGAAAGGTCGCATGCACAACGGTGTAGTCAGATTGAATATGCGGTGCAAGGTGCCTGTAAATGTTCCGCTGCTCAGCATCAGAAAGTTCTTTGCTCAGCAGGTGGAAAATTTTATTTTCCAGTAATAACTCTGATTGATCTGATATGATGAGTTCGGAAATGTCACGTATGAGCGCACCATAAGGAACTGTCCCGTCAATGTGAATAATCGGAAAATTCCGCGAATCGGCAAGTTCGATCACACTTTGCGGAAACTGCGGCAGAAACTCATTCAGCGCAATGCAACAAGCGCTTCCCATCTGAATATAAAACGAAATTGCATCATATATCTTTGCCTCCATATCTTTATTCATATAGAAGCTACAGATAAAAGCATCTCCACTTAAAATCAAGTCTGCATCCACAAGGGGATTGATCGGACAATCTGTAAAGTTGATCCGCAAAACCTCCCGGTCAAGCCCATTCTTCCCTGCAATTACCTTGGCAGAGTTAAGAATATCCAGCTGTAAAACATCGCTTACCGTAACGCTCACAACAAGCACCTCCTTGCCTTTAATTATGCATCAGTATAATCAAGCCTTCTTAAGATGTCAAATTATACTTGCAGAATAAATGGAAAATTATAAAAATTACAGAAATTTAAATCAAATTTTGTACTATGGCACATTGAAGCGCCTTTGCATATATCTTATAATTTTGTCAAGCGATCCACAATGGAATTGTTCAAAATAGACAAATTTTTGGAGGTGCTTCTTTATGAAAAAACTAACTCTTCAGGAAATCAAGGACACTTTGGTTGGCTGCACCATTCTTGGTACAGGCGGCGGCGGCTCCTTAGAGAGCGGGTTAGAGGCCGTCGAAAAAGCCTGGAACGCCGGGCACGAGTTCAAGCTGCTCTCCTTCGATGAAATCAACGACGACAGCTACTATGCCAATCCTTATTATTGCGGTTCTATCGTCCCCAAGGGCGATACCAGCCAGAAACGCGGAGATGAGATCGCCACCTCGGTGAAGGCTCTGGAAGAGTACATGGGCGTTCAGTTCGAAGGCCTTGTTTCGATTGAGTATGGTGGCGGAAACACCGGAGCAGTCATGGCCGCCGCAGCTCGTACAGGTAAATACATTGTCGATGCAGATGCAGCCGGCCGCGCAGTGCCGGAGCTTCAGTTTTCCACTTATTATGTGACGGAAAATCCCATCACGCCTTTCTCTGTCGGTACTTCATTCGGCGACATGGCGATCGTCACAAACGTTGAAAATGATGCTCGCGCAGAAGCGCTCTCCCGCTATATGGCGATCGGATCCGGCGGGTTGGTTGGTATGACCGATCACCCGATCAAGGGCGATAAGCTGCGTCACGCGGTCATTCCCAATGCATTAACGTATGCAGCTACTGTCGGTCGTGCCCAAAGAGAAGCTGTTGAGCGCGGTTCCGATCCCATTCAGGCGATCCTGGACACTGGAAAGGGTAAGCTGCTTTTCCAGGGAACCGTCACCGGCGAGTCCGAATGGGGCATCAAGGAGGGCTTTACCGTTGGCACAATTCACATTGCCGGCGAAGGCGCTTTTGCACACCAGACTTCAAAAATCTGGTACAAGAACGAGAACATGGTAATGTGGATCGACGACAAGGTAAATCTCACTTGTCCGGATCTCATTTGCGTGGTGGAAAAAGCTACCGGCTACCCCATCACCAATCCGAACTGCGTCGAGGGAATGGAGGTTGCCGTTCTCGGCTTCCACTGCCACGAGCTCTGGACGCGCGAACGCGCATTGGAGATTCTTAATCCCCGATTCTTTGGATTTGATATGGACTGCGTCTTCCTTCAGGACTGATCGCACAAACCTGCAACGAACTCTTATGATTTAGGGAATGAATTTGTACCGAAATAGACAAGCACTCTTTTTACGCCAACATCTTGCAAAGGGCGGCCTATTTCGGTACAATTCAAACCCAAGCAGTAGATTCGATCACAGTAGGGAAGAATCATCATATGAGGCAGAAATAGCCAAATGACGTATTGCGGGAGGCAATAATATGAGTAATAACACTGCAACCAAGGCTCCGTTGGAAGAAAAGTACAACGACTACGAAAAAACTCCAGTCCCCGAAACCGCCAGACAAACTTGGTATCAGCAGGGCATGGTATGGCTTGGCGCGGGATTTGGCCTGAGCGGATTAGCTACCGGCGGTGTGCTTGCCGACGGTCTCTCTTTCCGGGATATGCTTTTAGTCAGCATAATCGGATCTATTATCATCACCATCATCGGCACTCTCAATGCTCTTGTTAGCGAGCATACCCATCTTTCTACTTCTTTTACCTGCCGCCGCTCCTTTGGTATAAAGGGTGCCAAGATCATCGGCATTATTCTCTGCATCTCCAACTTTGGTTGGTACGCATTTCAGGCAGACCTGTTCGGTACAACGATTGCTTCTGTCATCAAGCACGTTAACGGAAGCTCTGTCAATTCTGTGATTTTTACAATTATCGGCGGTATCACCATGTCGCTGACCGCCATTTTCGGATTTAAGGCGATCAAGCTTCTCAGCGAAGTGGGCTTGCCGCTGCTTGCGGTTCTCTGCGTCATTGCCGTTTGGAAAACAAGCTCCATGATTTCTTTCAGCGACATCTGGAACGCCGGGCCGGTCAGCACGCCGATCACCATTCCCATGGGCGTCGCCGCCGTCGTCGGTTCCTTTGCCGTAGGTGTTACAATGGTAGGTGACTTCAGCCGCTTCTCCAAGTCCAAGCGGGACTGCATGATCGGCGTAAGCATCGGTCATTGCTGGGGATACATTCCCATCTTGATGTGCGGCGCATTCTTCAACTACGCTTTCCACAACTGGAATATCGTGGAGATTATGATTCTGTCCCTCGGCTTGGGCCTGTTCGGCGCTCTTGTGTTGATCATCGGTCAGTGGACCACGAACGACAACAATCTGTACACCAGCGTACTGGGTCTTATGAATACTCTGGACGGTATCAGCAAAGTCCCCCGCATGCGCCTGACCCTCATTGTCGGTTTGATCAGCACTGCAATTGCTGCAGTTGGCTTGTATAAATACTTTGTGACTTTCCTCTCCTTGTTAGGCGTGTTCATTACCCCGATCGGCGGTATCCTGATCGCTGACTTCTATATCTGCAACCGGAAAAACTATGACGGCGGCGACGTTCCTCAGGGCATCAAGTGGGACGCCATTGTGTCGTGGGCTGTGGCTTCGTTTGTCGGCGTTACCATGACGGCTCGCCCCGTGGGGCTTGGTTGGTTTGTCGCGGTGGGTGATGTGATCCCCGTTCCCCTGATCTGCATTGCAGTCGCTATGGTGCTGTACGTTGTAAGCCAGAAGCTCCAGAACCGGAAACTCCAGAATAAGGCTGGTGCAGTTTAATGGACAGCATGCAGCGCGTTCTTTCTTACTTCCGTGAAATCTGCAGCATTCCCCGGCGCTCCGGCGATGAATCAAACGTAGCGCAGTATTTAATCGAAACAGGAAAGCGCCTCGGTTTGGGAGTTGATCAGGACAGCTGCGGAAACGTGGTTCTTCGTAAGACGATTTCCCAAGCAACGCCGCCTACAATTCTCCAGGCTCATATGGATATGGTATGGGAATCGACGGGAACTCCTTATCAAAAGGGCGTATCATTGCGCGAAACCGATGAATGTCTCCACGCAGTCGGTTCGACCTTAGGCGCAGATAACGGAATCGGAATGGCTCTGATTCTCGCACTGATGGAAGACGACACGGTACAGAATATCGAGGGCCTTTTTACAGTAGACGAAGAAACCGGTATGACCGGTGCCAAAGAATTGGACGCATCTCTTGTTTCCGGTACGCGGCTGATCAATTTGGACAGTGAAACAGAAGGGACATTCACCATCAGCGCCGCAGGCGGTCTCAACATCATTTTGAATGCCTCCGTTGAATGTCATAAGCAGTCGCGGTTTCATAACCCCAAGGTCCTCAAGCTCTCTGTATCCGGCCTAAAGGGCGGCCATTCCGGTCTTGATATTGGAACCCCGCATCTCAATGCCATTCAGATTTTGGTTCGCTGGCTTCGCAGCTGCCCCGCTTCAAACTGGGAATTGCTCGAACTGCGTGGCGGTACACGTTCCAACGCGATTCCGGTTTGCGCAGAAGCCCTCATTCAGGTCGGAGATACATCTTCAGAAGAAGAATGGAAGCTTGCCGCCAGTGCAATCACCGCTCAGGCAGAATCTGTGAATCACGGAATTCTTCTTCAGACTTCATTTGAGGCACCGATTTGCAAGCAAGCGTATACGGATTCCTTCCGCGATCAGCTGCTCTCTACGCTTGCCGCCTTGCCTCACGGTGTATTGCAGCGCACCCCAGAAATAGTCCAGCTTTCCAGCAATTTAGCCACTGTCCGTCAGCTTGGCGATAATGTTGAAATTGTGGAAAGCCTGCGTGCTTCTTCTCAGGCGTTGCTCAGCGAAGGAAGAGACCTCGTCGTTCACACCGCTGACCGCGCATCGTTTCAATCTTCTCAGCAGGATTACTATCCGCCCTGGGAATCTGCAAAAGATGTTCCGCTGCACGCACTGTTTGCACAAACTTACCAATCATTATTTCAGCAGCCCTGCATTATGGAAAATGTTCATGCCGGTGTTGAATGCAGCATTCTCCAGGAACGTTGCCCCTTCATTCAGGAAATGATTTCTATCGGCCCAACCATTCGCTGCGCGCATACAGTTCAAGAAAACGTAAATCTTTCCTCGATCGACAGGGTATACCAGCTGTTAAAAGCAGTGCTGCAGCAGCTTCCTAACTAAAGTAAGGAGAGCAAGCCTATTTCGTGCTTGCTCTCCTTGTGCGTTTTCTCATGCAAAAATGCAATTATAGAACTCTGAGGCAACACTTGCGTCCCAAGACAGACGCAGATGTTTAGAGAGCCGATACCCCTTCATCGAGAAGTGAAGACTACTGGCAAGCGCACAGTGCTTTTCTGCAAAAGTTGTCATACCATAGCATTTCTCCGGTGTAGATTCGGTAAAGAAACAAGTGCGGGATCACATCCCTCATGATCAAAATCGTTCGGCAACAAAAATATTTTATTTTTGATCCTTGTTTTTGCAGCGCCTTTGTCCAAAAAAGATCTCGCTCCATTCATCAAATAGAGCGAGATCTTTTTGCTTCGTAACTTATCCCAATTCTTGCGGCTGCTTGACAATTGCTTTTCAGGGATTCCCTATGCCATCAGTCATTTCCGACCTATAAAAAAGGATAATTGCTAAGACTTCATCAATTAAATATAAAGAACAAAGCAACATGATGGGGGAACCATACCTGAACGATGTACCAATCAAAGAAGCATTCCCTAAGGCGGAGCATTGGAGTGTGGTGTCGCCGGAGGTGGTGGTGAGATTCCGGTCATATCGTCGCTACAGTGGTAGCCCTGACGGGTCTCACTGCGCTCGTAACAGGCGGCCTGCATCAGTGACTCCGCCTCGTTCTCCAGCAGTTCTTTCAGCATCTCTTCCACGCTGTCACGGACCACTTCCTTACGCAGGCGCGGTGCTGTGGGCGGTCAAGAATGACATCACCAAGGGCACGGGCGCGACCACGTTCAGTCCGGATGCTGACTGCACAAGAGCACAGATCGTGACCTTCCTTTGGCGAACGTTGGCGTAACCCCGAAGGAATGTAAAAATCCATTCTAACAGAAGGGCGCACTTCTATACTCTCCTGACAGGAGTATGTGCGCTCCGCGAGGCAGACAGCCCGGACAACCAAATGTCCGGGCTGTTTTGCGTCACTCCGTTCCGTACAAGGGAGCGCCTCCCTTGCGCTGCCACAGCAGCTATCCCAGCGGACTTTGCAGCGGAAACCGCCTGCTGACGCAACCCATTCCCACCGTAAAGTCTGAAAATCCATATCGTTATCAAGACCGTCTAAAGGGGTATCGCTCTTCTCGTTACCCTGTCACAAATGCCATCCACACCAAATCTTACAACAGTTGGGATATGTTTTTAACTCCCTATCCACGCCAAATTTAAAATAGCCGCATATAGGCGTGAACTTGACAATCCCCCGCGTTCACTTTATATTGGTAACAGGCGAAAGCCAAATCTCGCGGCTTTCCGGTGAGGTTCACACCGTAAGTGTGGCCTCAGGCATTCATGGGCCCCGTAGGGCATTATGACCACCCCTGTACGCAGGATGCTCCATGAAGGTCGACAGTTTTTGGCGCTGTACCGGCAGCGCGGGTGTGTACCCTT
>ENA-OOZG01001235-OOZG01001235.1-human-gut-metagenome-genome-assembly--contig:-NODE-1235-length-18823-cov-1.941390_pt1 | contig 18823 bp, 15 predicted proteins | sample MGYA00241706_ERZ501384 | MGnify/ENA primary metagenome ERZ501384 (study PRJEB25962, sample SAMEA2042742) | human gut metagenome | biome: human gut; feature: human-associated habitat; material: faeces...
GGATTACTTTACAATAGAAGAAAATGAGAATGGTTTACTGGCGGTTTTAGCAGACGGAATGGGAAAAGAAGCGGGCGGCAGAATTGCTGCTAAGACAGTCATTCGGGTTTTTAAAGAAATTTTTGGAACATATAACATGGCGGATCACCCTTCCTATTTTTTCAGAAAAGCATTTCAGACTGCAAACCGGGAAATTTTAAAACAGATGGATGAGGGAAGAGGAATGGCGGCAGTCAGCGCCGTTATGATACAGGGAGGATTTCTGTTTTACGGGATTGTCGGGAATGTAAAGATTGCAGTATTCCGAAATGAGGAACTGATTCCTCTTGGAACGGGACATACTGTAGATGTGCTGGCACAGGATAAGTATGTGGAAGGCATTCTGACAAGAGAAGATGCCCTGTCCATGCTGCAGGAAAAAAGAATTTACAATTACTTGGGAAGAGATGGTTTTAAGGAAATCCAGTTTTACGACAAACCGATTCGTTTACAGGAAGAGGACGTGGTGGCAATTTTCAGCAATGGAATGCAGGAGAGCGTCACATGGAAAGAGATGGAGGACTGCCTTTCCCAGAAGAAACGCTGCAGGAGAATGGCATTTGATCTGGTGGAACTGGTAAATCAGAAAAAAGGCGATAAGGACAACGCCAGCGTAGTTCTGATAAAGGTTGGAGAAATGGTATGAGAAAACAGAACAGTGACTTTGAAGCACGGTTTATTTCCGAAGAGGGAAGCAGGTTAAAAAACAGAGATTATTTTGGGTATGTGGAATTAGATGAGTTCGCCTGCTATGTCATCGCAGACGGAATTACGGAGGTCACGGATGTAGAAAGCGCAAGGCTTGCGATTGAGACCGTCATTCTGAGTTTTCAGGAAAAACCATCTATGTCAAAGTGGTCTGTAAAGGGTCTATTAAAGCAGGCAAACCGGGCATTGTTAGGAAAAGAAAGTGACAGACGGTTAAAGGCGTCTATTACAGTCGTTGTAACAGACTATCAGAAATTGAGATATGGGTATGTGGGGAACACAAGGCTCCGTATGTACCGGGGCGGGGCAGTTTTCCGGCAGACGGAGGATATGTCTCTTGCCCAGGAGATGGTGGAGCAGGAGAAAATCGCCAAAGACGAGTTGATGAAGCATGAAGAGAGAAATAATCTTTATGCTTATCTGGGACAGAAAAATTTTAAGCCCGTGGTTTCAAAGAAGATAAAGCTGGTAGAAAACGATATGATTGCCTTGTATACAAGAGGAATCTGGGAGAATGTGGACGAGGCAGAGCTGGACGATGTCTTTGCAGAGGCTGACAATGAAGTAAAGACAACGGTGGATAATATCGAGGATTTACTGCTTTCAAGACAGCCGGAGAATCTGGACAACTATACGCTGGCAGTTATTTTTATCAATAAAGTATATCAAAATCCGGAGAAACGGAAACGGATCAAAAAAATAGTGACGATTACAGTTGCTGTTGTCATAGCAGTAATCATTATCGGTGTAGTGTTGTGGTTTCTACATTATAAAAAGGTGCAGCACATCGAGGATATGAACTATCATTTTACAAATACGGTGGAATATATCAATACCGGAAATTATGTCAGGGCAAAAGAGGAATGTGGGCAGGCGCAGGAACTGGCAGAAAAGCTGAGGGACAGCAGTATGAGAAAGCGCCTGCAGGAATATTCCTTTGTGATAGAGGCTGTGATACTGGCAGATGAAAGCTACAGCAGCGCAGATTATGAAGCGGCCGAAGAATACTATCTTTCTGCATTGGATCGTATCAGATATGCGGACAATGTAGGGACGGATTACATAGAAAATAAGCTGGAAAATATCAGCGTATTCCTGTCGGTGGAGGATTATATAAACCTTGGAGATTCCCTGTTAGAGCAGGGCGATTATGATGGGGCGGAAGAGAAGTATCTGCTGGCAAAAAAGGCTGCACTGTCCGTACATGACACAGAGGGGAAACAGACAGCTATGGATTCACTGGAAAAACTTTATGAGGCAAAGGCGGACGCCGAAAGTGAAGCGAAGGAAGAAGCAGATAGTCAGGCACAGCAGACAGTTGCTGCAGCGGAGATGGTGGCAGCGGGAGATAAGGCATGTCTGGAAAAAGATTATGTAGGGGCGAAAGTTTATTACACCATGGCAGTTACCAAGTATGGCGAAGTATCAGATACAGCGGGAGAGGAAGCTGTGCAGAAAAAGCTGGATGCCGTGGAACAGAAGTTGAGTGTTCAGGAAGAACAGAAAAATAAAGCGGCTGCTTGTGAAAGTCAAGGAGAAATCTGCCGGCAGTCCGGGGATTTGTGGGGAGCAAAATCACAGTATCTCTCTGCAAAGTCGATTTATCAGGAACTTGGGAGCGATGAAGATGTGCAGAGGATAGAGGGAATTTTGAGCGATATTGATATGCAGATCACAGAGGGGTAAATATTGTGGAAAGTATTACAGATTTACAGCAGCACATACGAAAAAGGATGACAGAAATAGAGGATCTGGATGAGCGGAAGGACGCAAGGGAGATATTGTTAGAAGGTCTCGTGCCGATTTTTGAACGGATGGAGAAACGGTATCTGGATTTGGAAAATCAGATAAAACGGGAAATAGAGATCCCAAATGAAAAATATGCAGTTTCTATGACGGTTATAAAGCAAAAGGACTATGACCCCATCAATGGAACGCTGTATCCGGTTGTTCCTGTATTAGTGCAGGAGGATAAGGAGCAGGAGAAGACAGAACCAATGCCCTGCCTTATCTATTTTGCAGGCAGTTATCAGAAGAAAGAAGAATTCGAGAAAACCGCAGATTTTCAGGGTTTCGATGACAATGGTGCTTCCTATGCTGTCAGAGTACGGAAGGCAAAATGCTATCAGCAGGCGCTGTCAGAGTTATATCAGGTATTTGTCTATAACAAGATAGGCTGGACGACAGTCAACACGGGATATCTGGACAGATTCTATGAAGTGTATGCGGACGGGGAAACAGACATAAACAGTCTGAAAATAGAGTTTGGCAGCTATGAGGAAGATATTAAAAATGACATGCTGCTGTTATGGAATATAGAAAAGTTCACATTTCAGTGCCGTAAATTTATGGTTCCGTGCATTGATGAGAAATATTATGAACATGAACTGGATTTAAAAAACTATGATTTGGACAGCGGATATATGCTTGGAATCAATGAAGATGTCCTTAAAGTCAGGCATGAAAAAGATAAAATTATTATGACCTCATTGAAAGAATCCTTTCGTGATTGGGAGGCATACCGCTTTATTGGAAAGATAGATACAAGTTCCCATGGGTATACCTGCGAAATGTTAAGCAACAGCAGAAAAAGCAGTTTTTTTCAAAATTACAGAGAACGGCAGGAAAGTTCCCTTGGCAGCCGGACAGAGTTGTTTTGGATGGTACAGAGCTTTGAACATAATGTTTATGTAGAGTTAGAAAAGTGTGAGGTGCTTGAAACACCACCGGAGTCCTGTCTGGAAGGGGATATGAATCCATTTTTGGGAAATACCGTTTTCCCGATGGAGACAAGAAAAACGTTGGCATTGTATTTCACACGAAAGGGACAGAAAAAGAACTTTTGCGAAGATATGGTACGTTTTTTTGTGTCACAGATACAGTTATCGGTCTGGGAATATAAGTGTGTCGGTATTTTGCAGGACAAAGGAGTTTAAATTTTATGCAGTATATCTGGGAGGTTGTGCTGGCAGCAGAAAAAAATGGAATCAGGGAAGCCGATTTGCGGTATGAGGTGGCAGAGGTGCGAAGCCCATATCTGGAGGTTTCCTTTTGTGACTTAAATACGCAGACCGTAGAGCAGACTGTTGTAGAGGTAAATCCATTTTACCGCTTTTTTGATATTTTCAGTGAGATATTGGATATTAACCAAAAGGGATATGAAAAGACAAGGGAAATCTTTGTGGATACAGTCTTTCATTATCTGGCATTGACGGACTTGAGGATGGGCATGAGCAAAAAAGATTACTATCTTAAGTTCTTAGCAGGGGAATTGGAAAGCGGACAGTTTGGAAGTAAGGCAAAGGCGGCAATGCGGTTATTTTCACGGTATGAAAAAAGATATCTTGTACTGGCTCTCATGGATGTGGTGGCTTCCCGCAATTATCTTGAAATTTTCAAATGGTTGTTGCAGGAGATATATATAAATTCCATGATATACGTCAGCATGGATTGTGCCAATGAGCTTTATATTTACGTTGGAAGTGCAGAGACACAGGAAGAAAGAGAGCGGGTTCAGTTTTTATTAGACACCTTTTTGCCAATAGGTATGAGGACAGAAGTCTTTTATCTGGAACATTTTGGAATCCTGGATATGGAAGAAACCATGGTGATAGATAAGGTACTTTTAATATAAATGCGGAGGTGATAGGTATGGAGGCAACCGGAACGGATACAAGGAAAAACGAAATGAAATATGAAAAATCAGAACTGGAGTTGATGACCACCTATCAGCTAAGGGAAATCTGCCGTCGTGAAAAGATTATGAATGGTGTGATACACCCTCTCGATAAAGAAGAACTGATCCAGACGATTATGCGTTACATGGGAAAAAGACAGGACTTCCTTATCTGTGACAGGAAAAAAGGGGGAGAAGAGCGGGTAGAGGAATTTTTAAAAAATACCAGGATTGTAATAAAGCCCAGTGAAGAATTATACTGCCAGTCCCAGATTTTAGCTTATGAGGGACTGTCCATCGAGTATTATGACGGCTATACCATTCCTTATAAGAAAGAACTGTCAGGAACAAATGCCTTTTTAATAGGAAGCGATAAGACACTCTGTGCGATTTTAAATCTCAAAGAGCACGGAGGGAGACAGGAAAAATTGTATCTGACCAAGGCTGCGGAGTTAGAGACACGGGAGACACAGAGAAAAGATTACAGAATTTTCTGTATGGGACGTCAGATATCGGAGAGCTTGTATCATTTGTATTATGGTGAGCACACAATATTGCCGGAGCATATCGAGGTTTACAGTATACCACTGATTGATTTTGTGGTGAGAAAACCTGTCACACTGATGCTGCCCATGGCGATTGATTTTGGTTCTGTAAATACCACTGCAGGGGTGTATCTGGATTCTGCTTATTTTGAAAATGTCGGAGAGCAGGCTGCGGTAAAAAATTGCAGGGAAAATGAGATAAATTATACAGCTTTTGAGGATGGTAACGGAGAAAGTATGCTATTGCCCAGCGTGATTGGAGTATTGGCAGTGGAAGAAGAGGATTACAAGCTGCTGTTCGGTTATGATGCGATAAAGGTGGCAAATGCAAGCTATGTGGACGAGGGTTTTTGTGTCTTTTATGATGTGAAACGCTGGATTGGGGAATACGAGAAAGAGGAAGAAATTGTTGACAGACAGGGACGGCGGAGGCTGGTAAAGCGGGCGGAGATTTTGCGTCGATTTTTCCTGTATATCATAAGAAAAACGGAGAACCGTTTTAAATGCCGCATTTCTCAGGTACATATCTCAAGTCCGGTGAAGCAGAAGCATTATTTCCGCAGAATGTTCCGGGAGATACTGCCGGAATATATGACGGGTCAGGAAACGATGCTCGATGAGGGAATGGCTGTATTATATAACACCATTTCCAATATGTTAGAGCAGGAGACTCTGGAAGAAAATGAAGAATACGAAGCGCTTATCATTGACTGTGGAGGAGGAACAACGGATTTGTGTTCGTACCGTTTCCGTATTCAGGACCGCAGAGCTGCTTACAAAATTTATATGGAAACTGCCTATGAGAATGGCGATACGGACTTTGGTGGAAATAACCTGACATACCGCATCATGCAGATATTGAAAATCGCACTGGTGCGTGCCAAAGGAAATAAGAATGTAAGCAGTGTGAAAGAAATCTTGGAATATATGGATACGGATATTTACCGTTTTATTGATTCTCATGGAGTAAAGGCGTTTTATCAGTATTTAGAGCAGGAATATCAGAAAGCGGAAGAGATACTTCCGACGCGTTTTGCCGATTTTGAAAGATATAACCGCAGCGAGTATTACAAGGTGAAAAATAATTTTTATACCTTGTTCAATACAGCAGAGCAGATAAAAAAATTATTTTACGGAAAAATCGGAGCATTGGAGGTCACGGTAACTTCGGAACAAAAAGGACAGCGGGAAAATACCGTTTTATTGGATAAATGGAAACTGTCTTTCTGGAAAGGGAACAGCCTTACGGTGGAAAAGATGATACCGGAAGTGATGATGAACTATTTTGAGATAGAGCTGCTGTTATCCGGCGAGATATACGGCATTGTACAGAAATTTATGGAGGAATTATACCACAGCGGAAGAATACAGGATTTTTCCTTTATTAAGTTGACGGGGCAGTCCTGCAAGATTGATTTGTTCAAGGATGCGTTAAAAGAGTTCGTTCCGGGTAGAATGATACAGTTTCGGAAAAGGGCGAATATTGATGCGGCAGATTTTGAATTAAAGATGACTTGTGTGGACGGGGCGCTGAAATATCTGCGTGACCGGAAATATGGGCTGGCAGATATTCACCTGAACAATGGGAAAGCTGTGCTCCCCTATCGTATTACCGCTTATACCCATAATGGAAAAGAAGTGGTACTGGTGGATGGTTTTAAAGACTGGGATACGGCGGGAACTATTTCGAGGAATATGGAGGATTTGATTCTTCCGCTGTATTTAAAAAATACGGACGGGGAGGAACATTGCCGTTTTCAGTATGTATGCAGGCAAGAAGATTTTTCACAGAAAAGCTATGAGGAGATTGAAGCGGTTTATGGTTCCCATATTCTACAGAAAGAGACGGACAGTATTGAGAATGGAGATGTGAAGTTCTTCGTATGGGCAGAACAGGAGGAATGGGGATTTCAGGTTGTTCCAGTTTACTGTGAAATGGATGAGCTTTATCTGGGGAAAGCAGAATTTTTCAGTTTCGAGAGTGATAACTGGGTGAACAGTTTTTTTGACGGGAAGAAATAGGAGTGTGAAGTTTCATGGAAATCAGGGTTCCGGTGTTTGCGGGCAGGCGTATTTTGAAAAAAGAAAGTTTGTGGGATATCAGGGATTACACCTATGCAGGATGGCAGTTGTATTATGCGGATCATACGGATGGCCTGTTAAAGGGCTGTGAGATACATGCAGAAGATGGTCGGCTTGTCATCGGGAAAGGGATGTTGAAATTTCACGATTTTATCTATTTGCTGATGGAAGAGGAAGAGGTGGCTTATCAGCCCAAGAACAGGTGGCAGGTTTTGAAAGCGGAATTTTCAGAGGATGAGACAAACTTAGACTACAAGGCATACTGTGTCAGATTTTTTCTGGATGAGGAGCTGGAGCTGGGCGAGAACCAGATGGAAATGTGCCGCTTCTATCTGCGGGAAGGTTCGGCACTGCGTGACAGCTATAAGAATTTTGCGGATATGTCAACCGAGTACGATACGGTAAACCTGATCTGTGCTACGGTGGCAGGAGTTGGGAAAAAAACGCTGCATCCGGCGGTGGTTAAGCAGTTTGGAGAAGAGCTTTGGAACATGGAGGAGAAGGATCAGTTTGATTTTGGATTTTGCAGTCTGGTTTGGAATACACAGGGGAGGGTGGAGAGGAAAGTGATTGCGGCGTATTTAAGTAATAAGATGAAGAAAGCTGTAGTGGCTAATATCATGTCGTACGATAACCAAATGGTATATGAGAAGCTGGAGAATATCGTGGATAATATGGGAAAATTCAAAAAAGAAAAAGTAAATACCAGAGTGATTATTGTGGATTGAAATGACAAACTGCAAATTTATAGTAATTGAATGATGGTTTAAGAAAGAGAGAAAAAGATGGGAAAAGAAGAATTTTTTGATGAACAAATTATTGACATGATGAATAAGGCAGAACAAAAAAAAGAAAGTTCTAAGGTTAATCAGTCAGAAACAGTGGAAGAACGCAATATATATACTGGTGTCAGGATTTTTGGAAAATGGATATATTTTGAACGTAGTCTTTTGGCAAAAGATACAATTACCATGATGCTGCCGAAGAATTTTGTACCATTAGATCCAGATATGACTAAAAATAAATATCCGTCTGAACATCGACCGGAAACAATTCTTACAGATGAAACAGGAACCATAAATCTGATGTTTCAATATATGGAAGGAGAGGTAAGCGATGCAACAATAGAAAATTTTCGTAATCAGATTTTTGGTATGATGAAACGAGTAAATCCAGGCATTAAAGAGAGAGAAATAGGTTCGGTGGATGTTTTAGGGAAAAAGATTGCTTATGTGGAGTTTTCAAATCCTGCTATGGACGGGAAATTATACAATCTTATGTTCTATTTGGCAGTGAAGGGACAACCATTGATGGGAAGTTTTAATTGTCGAACCAAAGAGATGAAATATTGGAGACCGGTTGCCTTCGAAATGATACAGTCAATCGAAACGGTAGAAACAATAGAATAGGGGGGAGAAGTAAATATGGAAAAAATTATTTCTTTTCAAAATATAGAAGTAGCCCCCTATATAGTAGAACAATTATTAGATGTACGTATTGATCAACAAATGAATGAACATGGTACATTTTATTTTAAGGCACTGCTTCCAGAGGAAAAAAAGGACAGTTATGTGATAAATAACAGTCAGGGAAGCAATGTGAGTTTGTCAGTCAGAGAAACTGACGGAAATAGAGATATTTTGTTTCAGGGAATTGTGCAGGATGTGAAAGTCAAAGCCATACAGGGTTCTTATTATATGGAAGTATATGCTATTTCCTACAGTTATCTTTTGGATATAGGGAAAAAGAGCCGGAGCTTTCAGAATAAACAAATGCTATACAGTGAATTGTTAAATCAGGTAGCCGCTGATTATGCGGATGCTGCGTTTAGGGATGTTATTACTCAAAATGCAAGTATAGGACAATTTATTGTGCAGTACGAAGAGACAGATTGGGAATTTTTGCGAAGAATATGTAGTCATTTTAATGGAAGAATGTTTACGGAGTGGAAAGCGGGCATTCAGAATATCTTTTTTGACATGAATCATGGGAAAGAAAAGAATGCTGATAAGGTGGAAATCCTAGAGTGGGGTTTTGATATGTCTTATTATCAAAATGGTTGCTATGAAAATGGTATCTCAAGAAACCGTGCGTTTTATCTGGAAGTAAAAGCAAAAGAAAACTGGCAGATAGGGGATTACGTTTTATATCAGAATCAGCGTTACCATGTATATAGGCGTAATATAACATTTAAGGATGGGGAGATTAGTTTTCATTATCGTATGGGAACAGAAGGAATGTGTTATCAGAAAAGGATGTATAATGAATGTTTGGTTGGGATGCGTCTTGAGGGTACAATTAAAAAGACGGAGAACGAGTCTGTTTACATACAGTTGGATATAGACCAACAGAACTGTTCAGATTATCCATGGGCATGGGTGCCGGAAACCAATAATTTCTGCTATTGTATGCCAGAAGTAGAGACGAAAGCAACGTTATATTTTCCTACAAAGCAGGAAGTAGACGGACAAGTAGTTCTTGCGGTTGTGAAAAACAAGAAAAATGAGAAATGTGTAAATGGTCAGTATAGAGAGTTTGTTACAGGAAATCATAAAAAAATAGGGCTTTATCCTAAAAGAATGTTTTTGGAAGGAATGGATGGATTGGTGAAGTTTTGTATGGCGGATGTATCAGGGATACAGATGGTGAGTAATGCAAATATCTCACTTGTAGCTGAAGGAAAAGTTTATATAGAAGGAAAGACAGTATCAGTAACTGCGCCCATTGAAGTTGTATGTAGAACGGAGAGGGCAAATATAGAAATTTGCCGTGATTTCAATTTCTATGCTCCGGGAGGAGTGAGGACGATTGGAACTGGAAAAGTTTCTGAGGAAAAACAGGTTTCCTGTAATGAGAATAATAGGTATGCTGATAAAAAGGTGGAACATTGGCAGGCATCTTATTCTGCTATAGCAGCGGTGCCGACTGTAGATTTTGGAAAAATGACAGAAGTGGATAGTGCGATAGATATATTTGCGTGTGGGAGTGTTCCAAAGGTGGCAAAAGGGGCGACAACAATTGCGATGGCAGAGGTAATGGAAGGGAAAAAGGAGGGGGAGACTTCTTTTCCAAAAGTATTTGAATCGATGAACAATTATACGGTAAAAGGGGGATACGCTTTGCCAGAGAAGTTTGAATAAGTTTGGAAATAGAGGTCTAATGGTGCATTTCCGCTTTGTATTTGATGTTAAATAATACACAACCCAAAATGGCAACAATATATCTACTTATTCCTCATATCATGCCCTCAAATTGGGCAGTATAATAGACACAGATGGGTAGGTGTCAGGGTGGATATACAAGGTAGAATACGTGAATTAATGGAAGAGCGCAGTTGGACGGAATACCGCTTAGCTAAAGAAGCGAATTTGTCGCATTCCACAGTGGCAAATATGTTTAACCGGAACAATGCGCCGACTTTTCCAACATTAGAAGCAATATGTAGCGCATTCCAAATGACGTTATCTCAATTTTTCTGCGAAGCTGGAAATCTAATTGAATTAACAGACGAGGAGAAAGAACTGATTTCAAGATGGAAACAGTTGAGCGCAGAACAGAGGAAAGTGTTATTGGAATTGATGGGTGTAATATAAAGCCTGCACGGTGTGAGTGTTAGGCTTTTTTTTGTTGTATCAAAGATTAAAGTGGTGAGGAAATATGTTGAGGATAGGTATTTGTGATGACATAAGAGAAGAGGTTGAAAAACAGGAAAAACAGGTACGGCAAATTACATATCAGATAGGAATCCGGGCAGACATCAGAAAATGTTATTCAGGTATGGATCTTTTGATGGAAATAGAACTGAGCGGACAATTCGATATTATCTTGCTGGATATTGAACTTGGTGGGATGAATGGCATTGAGACGGCACGCCAGATCAGGGAGAGCGATGTAAATTGTAATATTATTTTCATCACGTCCTTTGAACAATACAGTAAGGAAGCAATCAGCGTACACCCCTTTGCATTTGTTGATAAACCCATTACATATGCACAAATGGAAAAGCTTATCAGTGATGTTTACGAAAAATTACAGATTGATGATAAATTTGCCTTTAAATCTAACAAAACTTACTACAATGTCAGCTTGAATAAAATTATGTATTTCATGAGTGAAAAAAGAATTATAAATGTATATTGTATAGATAAAATTTGTACATTTTATGGTAAAATGAATGATGTAGAAATAAATTTGAGGAAGAAGCAGGTGGACTTCTGGAGGATACATCATTCGTTTTTGGTTAATCCGAGGTATATAGAAGAGTACCATTATGACAAAGTTGTTCTGCAGAATGGCATATCATTGGAAATCAGCAGGGCAAAGAGGGAGAATACACGTTTGATGTACATGAGGAAACTTGGAAAATAGGGAGAGGGAGGAAAATGACAATCGCATTAATATTGGTAGAAATATTTACAGTGATTATGCAGAGAAATGTATGTGAAAAAGCATTTGACCGAAAACCGGCAGGAACAGTGGTACAGTTCATGGTATGGGCAGCTTTTTATATCATTTCAAATGTGACTACATATTTTTTTGAATTGCCGTCATGGCTAAATATGGTAATTTTTTCAGTGTCCTTTTTTGGCGTTTTAACCTGGTTATATGAAGGTTCTATTAGAATCAAACTTGTGCTGGTTCTGTTTTTGTGTCTGATAGGAATGCTGTCAGAGGTGATGGTTTGCTTCATCGGAATTTTGTGCGGCATAGATATTATACATATGATGGGAAATACAGAGGTCGCAATCATGTATACGATTTTATCAAAATTAGTCTGGTTTGTTGAAATCAAGATTGCGCTGCTGTTTTTGAAAAAAAATAAAAATATAGTAATCAGAAATATGGACTGGCTAGAGGTGTTTATTGTGCCGGTGAGCAGTGTTTTTATTGTTATGGTGATGTTTGTGCCATTGACAGATGAGTATGTATGGGCAAAATTGATTGCATCCATATTGATATTGATTGTAAATCTTTTTACATTTTATAATTATAATGAATTACAGGAAAAAGCATTATATCAGGCGGAAAGGCAGTTCTTGACGCAGCAGGTGGAAAATTATGCGGTTCAGCTTCAGGAAATGAGTAAAACATGGCAGCAGGCACGGGAGTACCGTCATGATATGAAGCAAAGGTATCTTTTGATTGAATCCTATTTAAATCGAAATGAATATGAAAAGATAAGGGAACTATATCGGCAAAGTGTAGAGACTTTAACAGAAGAGGACAATCTTGCAAAGACAGGGAATGTAAGTTTTGACACAATAGTCAATTACAAGGCGGCAGTTGCTCAGAAGAACCATATAAATGTAAAATTGGATACCATGATTCCGTATGATATGAAATTAGAGGACGTCGATTTATACAGTCTGTTGGGAAATCTGTTTGATAATGCGATTGAAGCAGCTGGGAAAGCAGACATAGAAGAGCGTGAGATAAAACTGCTGGCAAAAATGTCTGGAAATAATCTGTATTTGGAAATGGAGAATCCCTATACTGGCAATCTGAGAAAACAGGGGCAGAATTATCTTACAACAAAAGGGGATAAGAATGAACATGGATTGGGGCTTAGAATTGTAGAAAATATTATCAACCGTCATAGCGGTCAAATGATTATAGATGATAAAGAGAATTATTTTAGAATAAAAGTGCTTCTTTATAATATTGGAAAATAGTATTAGAGATAAGAGCGACTGTCTTAATATGTGTGTTGCGGAATCCGGGTGTTGAAATCAAGCAGATTTTGGCACCTGTTTTTTTGCCTGAAAACAAAAAGTTACAAGTAACAATGAAGTTTTTTACAAAAATAGGGAGAAAAAAAAGAAAGCCATATACTTTGGGATATACGCAGTAACCTACAGAAGAAAAATGGAGGAAAATGCAGCATATCCCAGTAAACATGAGAAGACTGATAAAAAGTACTGCTCAAAAAGCGGTGTATGAGATATGGAAGAAACAAGTAAAAAGGCAAATGCCAAAATGCTTGTTAATTTCATCATACACTGCTTTTTTTGTTTGACATAAGAGTGGCTTGCGAAGCGTGTCACTCGTTGTTTTTCATGAAGTTCATGAGGTGTAATATCCGGGCGCCGCCCTTTTCGATTTTGAAAATTTACAAAATCGGAAAGGAGCAAGTCAAAGATGGCAGAAAGAGAAAAATATTATATCGGATTGAACGGACAAATCTTTGAAGTCAGTAAGGAACTTTACGAGACATATTACAAAGGGCAGCGCAAGGAGAAATACTTTACCCATGATCTGAAGCAGGAACATACAAAGGTGGATAAGGAAACCGGAGAGATGATTGTCATTCCCAGCAGGGAAGATTCTTATGAGCGGCTTCTGGAAGCAGAGAAGCAGTTTGCAGAGGAAGCGGAGAATGTAGAGAATGTGGCAGTTCGGGCGGTCATGCTGGAGAAATTGAACGAAGCCTTACGTACACTTACAGACTTGATGGTAATTCAATTATAAAGACAATTACCATGCTGAAAATATAAAGAATATGGCAGCTAAAAATGTATGATTGCAGATATATATGCTAAATATTATTATATGTCTTATCTACAAAATAAACCAGGAGGTTTTTGCAATGCTTTTAAAAGAAGAAATCAATAAATATTTGAATTATTGTAAATTTCAAAAGGAACTTGATGATAAGACAATAAAGGCATATAAGGCGGATTTGGAACAGTTTATTACAGTAATAGGAGAAAATAATCCAGATAAAGAAATGCTGAATGCATATCTTGTATACCTTCACCGTATGTATAAGCAAAAAACAGTCAAGAGAAAAATTGCCAGCGTGAAGGCACTGTTTCATTATTTAGAGGAAGAAGAACTGATAGAGATAAATCCATTCCATAAAGTAAAGACAAAGTTTCGGGAGGAAGTGATTTTACCCAAAATTATTCCGAGAGATATTATAGAGCAGTTGCTGAATCATCTTTATAAGGAAAGAAGTATTAAAGAATATTCAGAGTGGCGTAAAAAAATCATTTTAAGAGATATCGCAGTAGTGGAGACGCTTTTTTCTACAGGGCTGCGCATCTCGGAATTGTGCCATTTGCAAAATAAATATGTAGACTTAAAAAACGGTGTGTTATGTATTCAGGGCAAGGGAGGAAAGGAGCGATATCTTCAAATAGGAAATAATGACGTACTGTCTATACTGAATGCCTACAAAAAGTACTTTGAAGATGAGATAAAGAAGCAGGGATATTTTTTTGTCAATCGTTATGGAAATGCGCTGTCTGAGCAATCAGCCAGGAGCATGATACATAAATATGCCGGTGAAATTCAGGCAGATATAAATATTACACCGCATATGTTCCGGCATTCCTTTGCGACCTATCTGATGGAGGAGGACGTGAATATCAGATACATACAAAAAATGCTGGGACATGCTTCGATTACCACAACGCAGATATATACATATGTAACGACTGAGAAGGAAAAAGAGATACTGCAGACAAGACATCCGAGAAATAAGATAAATATAGGAGAAAAATTCGATAATTTGGTATATTAGGATTGCTAAATATTGGGAAAGTTTGTATAATTAATATAGTAACGATAATTAGGAATTATTGGGTGGATTTCATCAATCGCGTAGATGAGATGAGGGAAAATCTATCGTTATCCGTCAATATGGGTAAATTGGGAAGGTAATTAAAAGTCATCTGTCATAAATATAAAGAGATACCGGATGATTTTTAATTATCAAACATTACTCAAATTAAGAATACAGTTGTAATTTCTCTATTGTTAAAAGAAACAAAATTTATTTAATATTACGTCATTCTGTTTGTGAAATTATGAAAACATTAAAAATAAATACACTTTGTGGAATAAAAAATCAATTATATTGTCAAGAACAATACGTTTGCGGTGAAAACAAAAAGGGAATTATCAATCAATATTTTGATATTAATTCACTATTTTGGTCAGAAATCTTTGATACCAAACACATATGCGGGCTAATAGAGAACGCTAAGAATGAACTTTGCTATACAGATTCGCCAAAGATAAGGGCTGTTCTACAACAACCAAAAACATTTTTAAATACAGTATTTGCTTCGCTAAAAAATATGGATACGGTTGTGAGTGATAAAGTTCTTTTTCAAAGTTTAGAAACACTTGAAATTGTGTGTCATCTTCACACTAAACTTTGTTCAAATCCATACGTGTTAACCTTATCGCAAGGTTTTATCCTTAGTAGATTTTCAGCACTAGATATGGAAACAAATTGTCTTATGCCTTTTTGTAACCCCTATTTAGAATTTATTAATGCAAAAGTTGTTCCTGAAATATTGGAGTATGGACCTGAAATATTAATTTTGACAGGGAGACCTAATCTGCCTGCCTTTGCTATTGCCAAATTGATAAAACAGAAAATTCCTAATGTATTTATTATTGCAGCAGAACACGAGTCAGATTATTATTCATTGCGAAAAATTAGTGGCTTATTATGTAAAAACACAGCTTTTTTCTCCGTATATAATTGTGTTGTCCTAACTGACCATGAAAATACAATTACACAAATAGAAGAGTGGTATAAAGATAGACAAAACAAAGTCTTGGACAATATATCAGATATTATTTACAGTTTGGATTATGGAAATAGCATAATCAAAACTGTTTCACACCCATCTAATACTGAGGTCAATGACAATAAACATGATACAATACCTTCTCATGTTTATAACATGCGGGCATTTCCCACAAATTATTGTTATTGGAACAAATGTAGCTTTTGCGGAATTAATAAGAAATATGAATGTGTAAAGAACCAAAAATGGGATGATAAGAAAGCCAGTTTAAAAATAGAAAATTTATGCAAGCATGAAATAAAAAGAATTTGGCTATTAGATGAAGCTATCCCTCCAGTTATTTTATATAATTTTGCTAAAAATATTATTCGTCAGAATCTTGATTTTATTTGGCATGTCCGAACAAGAATTGAACCTCAATTTATTGATAAAGAATTTATTAAAATGTTATCAAGAGCTGGATTAAAGCATATTTTATTTGGATTTGAAAGTGCTGTAAATCGTATTCTGAAACTTATGAACAAAAATGCGGGTAATTTTAATTATCTTGAAACTGCTGAAATAATTGTTAAAAATTTTACTGCTGAAGGAATTCAAGTTCATTTTTCTGCAATTTTAGGATTCCCTACGGAAACAAAGGAGGAGCGCCATGAAACATTAGATTTTCTATATTATTTACGTAGCACTTACCCTTTATTTTCATACAATTTAAATCTCTTTTATTTAGATATTGGAAGTAAAATGTATCGTAGATGGGAAGATTTTAACATACTAGCGCTTGCATTTCCATGTGCGCCAAAATATTATTTAGAAAATCATTTAGATTGGATAAATTCGATTTCCCCTAATCAGACAGACACTATTCGTATGGAATTGGAAGATGGCATGAAATGCCAATATGACTGGTATCCCAAAGGGGCTTTAATAGAACCAAGCATATTTTATTCTTTTTGGGAATATAGCAGATATTCTATATATGCTAAAGATGTACAGACTAATCATAAATTCATTATTTATAGTGATCGACCAATCATTTTGTCACCAACAATTAGCCAGTGTCAGATGCCCGATGGTTCATGGCTGCTTTATCATTTAATAAATCATCATTATGTAACAGGTGGTACAATCCTCCTAGATTTAATAAATGCAAGTAATAATAAAGAAAGCTTTAGAACCTTTATACAAAAATATCGTGATGATTATAAATCAAAAGCAGAAAAATTAATTGTACAACTCGCTCGGAAGGAGTTTTTTATTTGAAAATGTATTAAAGAGAAAGGAGTGTTTATATGTATTCTGAGTATAAAGATGTAGCGATTGCAACAAGATTTGAATTTGGTATTCAGCCGGAAGAAACCGTCATTACCAATTTTGCTATAAACGGTAATGATTTTAGCAGTGTAAATGGTGGCGGCGGAAATGGTGGTGGCTCCGGTGGCGGCGGTGGCGGCGTCGGCGGAGGCGGCGGCGGAACGTTCTAGCGAGCGCTTGCTTTGGGGTGGATCTTTCTGGGCGGTTGCCAGGGAAGATCCACCCCATTTTTGTGCATCGAAACGGGCTAAACTTTCCGTTGAGGACTTTCGCGCAAGGGGCAGTGGACAAAAAATGCCAAATATGAGTACTGTTGCTGCGTTGGTCACATATGTTTGCACATAATAACGGGCTCCTAATGAGAGTACTTCTCGTTAGGAGCCCATTTTATTGAACATTTGGGGAGCTACGTCAGCTCGCGCAGCTGGTCGTCATGCCTGCAAGCATCAAAAATGCCCCAAATCGCTGCTACTAAAAAGGTAACAGTACTCATATTTGATGTTTTTTGACCACGGCTATCTACAAACCCCCTAGGCCACTCATTGGGGACAGACTTAAATGACCAGGTGTGGCTGCCGAGGCTAGGCTGTTAGGTCGAGTTCGTAGAGGAAGCTTTCGCGCGGCATGTCGTGGCGGCGCTCTTCGCGGTTGGCGCGGTGCGTGGCCGTGCGCTTAAAGCCGTGCAGCTCGTAGAACTTCCACGAGCAGTTGGAGTCGGTGTACAGGTGCGCCCTCGTCGCTCCAAGCGAGGATAGGTGTGAGACCGCGGCATCGAGCAGAACCGTGCCAACGCCCAGGCCATGGACATCGCGATCCACGGCAAGCAGCGTGACCTCGTTGTCGTGCGGCAACGGGCTGCTCTCGAGCAGGCGGTTGTTGGTCCGGATGGTTGCGCGCACAAACGAGAGATACTCGGCGCAGGCATCGGGCTCTAGCTCACGCATCTGCGATAGCAGCGCGCGTTCGGTATCCATCCAATGCTCGTTGATAGTGACGCCGGAGTTCTGTCCTGCGCGTGCAAGTGCAATGCCGCGCGCCTCGCCGTCAATCACCGCAACCTGTGAAAACGTCGACGACGAAAGGCAGTAGGCGAGGTCGCACGCGGCCTCAAGGCGGTTGTACTCATCGTTATCCGAATTGTTATGCCAAAGCTGCTGCAGAATCAGCGCGATGGCGTCGAAGTCTTCGGTATCAAACGGTCGGTAGAGAACCCGCGAGACCATGGTGCCTCTTTCTTTTGCGGATGCATATCGAGCACAGTTCTACCACGCCATTGGCATCAAATTATGGTGCCCCTGTGTTCCATGAACTCACCGTGCCCGGTGCCGTGCCCATCCCCTCCGCTCGCAAACTTTTTCTGCACATGCGCCCGTTGCGGGGTGCATCGATGCGCTCGATGCGCTACATTAAATCAGTATTTTCATTGCCGCTGCGCGAGCGCTGCAGATCGACGTATCACCGACTCACAGAGCACGGCGGCGTACCAGACAGGAGGACTGCATGGGATCTGATGTGAAGATCGCACGCGCGTTGATTTCGGTTACCGATAAGACGGGCGTCGTCGATTTCGCACGGACGCTGGTCGATGACTTTGGCGTCGAGATCATCTCTACGGGCGGCACGGCTCGTGCCATCGAGGACGCGGGCGTTCCCGTAACCCCCATCGAGGAGTTCACGGGCTATCCCGAGATGATGGACGGCCGCGTTAAGACCCTGCACCCCAAGGTTCATGGCGCGCTGCTGGCCCGCCGCGATTCCGAGCAGCACATGCAGGAGGCGGCACAGCACGGCATTAAGCTGATCGACCTGGTCGTCGTCAACCTGTACGAGTTCGAGAAGACCGTCGCCAACCCCGAGGTCACCTTCGCGGACGCCATCGAGCACATCGACATCGGCGGTCCTTCCATGCTGCGCTC